>Ga0160423_10002997_pt1 | contig 14059 bp, 13 predicted proteins | sample CRUFie14St8metaG_FD_108191 | JGI IMG/M metagenome (GOLD analysis project Ga0160423, IMG submission 108191) | Marine microbial communities from the Costa Rica Dome - CRUD Field 142mm St8 metaG | ecosystem: Environmental > Aquatic > Marine > Oceanic > Photic zone | place: Costa Rica: the Eastern...
ATATATTCTAAAAAGTTTTCATTTACTCCAACACAGCCTGGCCATACAGGTTGCATCATTTCTGCTAAGCTAAAATTATTGCTGAGTGCAGAAAATGGTTCTTTTTTATTTTTTTTTGCATTAGCTCTTGCAGAGGAGAATCTATCTAACTCCCAATTGGAAGCTCCATATATCTCAATCAGGCCTTCTTTTTGAATATCTGACAATACGTCAACAAATTCGTCAACCGGTACATCCCTGTTATCTCGATGGAGACAAAAAATATCTATTTTTGGAATATTAAGCCGATCAAGTGATTCAAGAATTTGGGGTCGAATAAATTTTGGCTCACATTCTGGAGTATGTGCAGCCTTACCAATTACTATTACGTCTTTTGCTACTCCTCTAGAGTTTATCCAATCGCCAAGATACTTATCACCTTTTCCATGATTATAGATATAGGCGGTATCGAATATTCTTCCCCCAGATTCATAGAAGTGATCAAACATTGTGAAGGCATGCAGATCAGAAGTTTGATTATCACAACCTAATGCAAGTCTTGAACCAATCTTACTAATTCTTGGAAGGGTTATTTTTTGAAGAATTGGTTTTCTTATTTGAGAAGTATTTGAAAATAATATTGGAGAATTTTTTAAGCAATTTTTTGGGCATTCAATTTTCATTTTCTCTCTCCATTGATCAAGCCAAAACATATTACTTTGAGTTTCAGTGTGTGTAACAAACTCCGACTCTGCTTTTTGCTGCAATATGCAACTCGAGGCATGTTCAATTTCTCTGGAAAATAAACCAAGTTCATCAATAAATGAAATTTCTTGTTTGCCTAGATCAGGAGTTGAGACCAAAATAGAGGATCTTCCATCTTGAAATTGTCCGCAATGCCATGGTTGTTTAACAGCAATAGATTTGTCACCACTAGATATCACTAAATCATTGCTAAAATTTTCATTTATTGCACAACTTATTTTTGCCTCGATAGAATCTGAAAAAATAATATGGGCATGAGATTGAAGATCAACACCAGTCTCATCAAGCTCTCCTGTAGCTGAAAACTCTTTGGGTTCAGCAAAAGGCAGTCCTTGCAAATGGCCAGCTATTAACTTACACATTGTTAGGGGATAACACCCTATATCTAAGATTGCTCCTCCACCCAGATCAGGATTTCTTAATCTATGATCTATTGGAACCTCAGCAGCAAAGCCAAATGAGGCTTCAATTAATATTTTCTCTTCATCACCTAAAAAAATGTGTAAATTATCCAAAATATTCTTTGTTTGGGGATGAGTTCTATACATAAATCCTTCCATTAAAAAAATATTTGATTGTTTTGCTAAATCTATGAGAATCATGCTCTCATATGCATTCATCGTAAATGGCTTTTCACATAGAACATGTTTATGATTTTTGATAGCTTCAAATGCATGATCAAAGTGTTCACTGTGAGGTGTTGCGACATAAATAGCATCTATTTCAGGCGAAGATAACAAATCATTTAATTGATAATAAGCCTCAATATTAAATTTTTCTGCAAAAGCATTTGTTGTATCAAGATTTCTACCAAATAGGCCAACTAGCTTTGAATTTGAAGTCGATTTTATAGAGTGCGCAAAAGCAGATGCAATGGAGCCTGAGCCGATGATTCCCCAATTAATTTGTTTCATGATTCAATTTTTTTCTTTCTATTTCAAAAATTAATTTTTGATGAAATGTTTTATTAATGGGATAAAAAGATACCAAAATAAAACTTAAGAAAATGCCAGTTAATGGTATCCAGGTCATAATAAATTTTAATTGATGTAAGGTTTGCTCAGACTGAACTGAATTAGGCTCAAAACCAATTTGAGTTAAAACTAGGCCCAGTATAAGAGCAGCCAGCGCAATAGCTGCTTTTTGAGCAAAGGTCATAAAACCATACAGTGAAGATTCTGTTCTAACGCCTGTTTTCCATTCTCCATATTCAATTGTATCTGGAAGCATGGACCAAAATAAGACTCCTGTTGCTCCATTTCCAATGCCAATAAAGCCAAGAATAAGCAACAGTTCATTCAAAGAATTTATTGGGGAAAAATAAAAAATCAAAAATCCGATAATAAGCAATGTCATTGCTGCCATCCATGAATTTCTTTTACCAATTTTTAGTGCTGCATATGCCCATAATGGAATGGCCAAAAGAGCTGAGCCACTACTTACTCCTAGAATTAGTCCTTGATATTCGTGTAAATCAAGAGAATATTTAACAAAATAAATTAAGTTGTTATTGAACATTATGGAAGTTGAGCCAAGGATAAGTATTGATGCAAAGACAATCCAAAACGGATAATTATTTGCAACAGACTCAAATACTTTTGAAAAGCTAGAAAATTGCATTGAGGAAGAATTGAATTCTCTTTCTTTTACAAATCTTACAGTGATACTTAAAACCATCACTGCCAAAAGACCACATAGAATACCTAAGAAGATAAATCCAAATGCTTCATTTGTCCCGCCAAAGAACAAAACTATTGGAAAGCCTAAAGCTGAAACCGTGAGAGTGCCAAAAGAGGCTCCTATCATCCTCGCAGTGGTTAATTTAGTTCTTTCATCACTATCATCAGTAATCCTTGCGGTAAGAGAGGAATATGGAACGCTGACTATCGTAAAACACGTTCTATGCAACAAATTTATAGCTAATAAAAAAATAAAAAGTTTTGCTCCCTGAAATGGAGGAACCCAAAATAATAAAACAAAGGAAAAGGCTAATGGAATTGCACCATAAAAAATATATGGTCGATAACTTCCCATCTTACTTCTAGTTCTTTCTGCTAGGTATCCCATAAAAGGGTCAGTTATTGCGTCCCATGCAATTCCTAAAGCATAAAGCCAACCTGCAAGCAATGGGGATATTCCCACAATATCGGTATAGAAATACAAGAGATATAATCCTACTCCACTCCAATACAAACAAATTGCATAATCTCCGATGCCATAAGCTGCTCTGACTTTATTTGATACTGAATTAGGACTCATAAATCTTCATTGACTATAGCAGTCTTGTCATCAGTTGGTAATATGTAGGAAGTGCATTAGTATAAAATTTCATGGGAACTTATCAGCAATTCAAAGAAGGCTTTTCAGAAAATAACGGAGTAAAAATTTTTTATCGTGATTATGGTCCTGAGGGTGGTGATCCGATACTAATGGTTCACGGCTTGGGAGCACAGCTTGTGCACTGGCCGCAACATCTAATAAATTTCTTACAAGATAATAATTTTCGACCTATTACTTATGACAATCGAGACATTGGCTTATCATCTAGATTCACTAATACGCCATCATTTGTGTTCGATTACATCAAATACTTCTTAAGATTGCCAATTAAATCTGAGTATAAAATTGACGATATGGCAGATGATGGGGTAAAACTATTGGAAACTTTAAATATTAAAAAGGCTCATATTTTTAGCACCTCAATGGGTGGAATGATTGCTCAGATAATTGGAGCTATATATCCTGAAAAAGTCAAAACGTTAACATTGATTGCATCTACTGCGTCTACCCCCAGCCCAATTAATGCCCCATCAATGGCAGTCAGAGAGATTATGTTGGAAAGATCAAAAAATCCAAATGCTTCTTATGATGAGATAATCAAAAGAGAAATTAAAATGGTTTCACTAATTGGTATGAAAGGAAGAATTGTTGATACTCCTGAATTCAGAAAAGAAACATTAGAAAACTTAAATCGATCAAAAGATGGATCAGGATATGCAAGGCAACTTCTGTCAATTCTTGCATCAAAGGATAGACTAAAAAAAATCAAAAAAATTAAAGCTCCTACTTTAATTATTCATGGCAAAGATGATCCTATGATACATGTCAGAAATGCTTATAAAATGCACAAATTGATTCCACATAGCAAACTTCAAATTATTGATAACATGAGGCATCTAATTGAGCCTGAAATTCTCATGCAATTTGAAGGGGCTCTATTAAATCATCTGAGGATCAGCTCTTAATCGCTGTAAGCTCCTCATCACTAATTAACAGCATATTGCCTATTTGCATAAACAGTGAATTTTCATACTGATCAACTTTATCATCTGACAAAATAACACTCCAAATATTCGATAAAATCTCAAGTTTCATTCTTTTAGTGCAGTTACTGTTGATAATATTAATAAATGGATTAAAAGACTCCTTATGACTTGTCCATTCTTTTAGCTCTTGAAAAGCTTCCGAAAAATTGCCCTCCGGATATAAATCCAAGTAAAAATTTTTAATTTCATCAATCTCCTCATCATCTACTTTTCCGTCCATTCGAGCGATTTCAATCATTAAACACAAGACAGCAGAAACATGTGGTGGCATATCCTCGGCAGTTCCGGAAATATCAGAAAATAATTTTTTTTTGAATATAGAGAGCATCTGTTAAAAATTTAAAAAACAACTATAGCAATCTTTTGAATAAAAATAATCATTATGAAGCTTCAATCCCAAATGCGCATAAGTCCCTCCTGCGCAGTTGATGCAATTAATTTTCCTGCTTTGGTATATATCGATCCTCGAGAAAAACCTCTAGCATTTTGAGAAATTGGGCTATGCATATGATGCAAAATCCAGTCATTAAAATTAACTTTTCCATGAAACCACATCACATGATCTAAGCTAGCACTTTGAAATTTTTTTGACATAAAATTTACTTCATGAGGATTTACAGCTGCCCCAAGTAACCCCATATCAGAACAATACAATAATAATGCTTGGTGGATTCTTTCATCTTTTGGTAACTTTCCGGTTGGTTTCATCCAGGTGCTCCTATAAGGGGGTAGTTTTTCTGCTTTCAATAAATCCATGGGTTCAACTTGTCTCGTTTCGATCTCTCTTTCTCTGAGCCACATTGGTAAATAATCTTTAGGAATTTTGTTTTGTACGTCTTTTCTTAACTCTAAATCACTTTTAAGTTTCTCTGGGCCTGCAATTTTTGGCATTTTAATTTGATGACTTAGGCCTTTTTCCCTCTTTTGAAATGAAATAGAGCAACTAAAAATCGCTTCTCCATTTTGAATTGCATTGACTCTTCGAGTAGTAAAACTCTTCCCATCTCTAATTCGATCTACTTCAAAAATGATATTTTGCTCAAAATCTCCTGGTCTTAGAAAGTATGAATGAAATGAGTGAACCCATCTTGCTTTTTCGACTGTTTGGTATCCAGCTATTAAACATTGAGCCATAATCTGACCACCAAAGATTCTTTGAAAGCCAACACTTTTTCCTGTCCAAGAGTAAAGATCTCTATCAATCCTAGTTAAGTTAAAAAGTTCAAGTGTGTGTTTGAGGGCACTGTTCATTAGTTTTGATGATTTATTGAATTAAAATTAATCTTACATTGAATCAATTAAAACTAGAACTTTATCTCATCAAAAGTTAGCATATGTGCTCCTGTAAATACTAAAATGTATACATATGATAAATTCAGAAAGAATCAGCCTGCCAGACCAACCAGATAAAAAAATTAATGTAAAAAAAACATTTAATATTGATTCTAATCTTTCAGTAAAAGGCTATAAAGAAAAAACACAGTGGGTGCCTGAAATTGACTCAACTTATGTATTTGATAAAGATACAACATTATCAATTTTAGCTGGCTTTGAACATAACCGCAGGGTAATGATTCAGGGATATCATGGAACAGGTAAATCAACACACATTGAACAAGTGGCAGCTAGACTTAATTGGCCATGTGTCCGAATTAATCTTGATAGTCATATAAGCAGGATAGATTTATTAGGCAAAGATGCCATTGTGCTAAAAGATGAGAAACAAATTACCGAATTCAAAGAAGGAATTTTGCCATGGTCCATTCAAAATCCGGTTGCGATTGTTTTTGATGAATATGATGCAGGAAGACCTGACGTCATGTTTGTTATTCAAAGGATTCTAGAGGTAGAGGGTAAATTAACTTTATTGGATCAAAATCATGTGATATCTCCACATCCAAGCTTCAGACTATTTGCAACCACTAATACTGTTGGTATGGGAGATGTAACAGGTCTTTATCATGGCACACAGCAAATTAATCAAGGGCAAATGGATCGTTGGCACATATTGTCAACACTAAATTATTTGGAGCGCTCACACGAGATCGATGTTGTTACAGGCAAAGTTCCCGAACTGAAATCAGCTAAAGATAAAGCTTTAATAAAAAGTATGATCCAGCTTGCTGATCTTACAAGACAAGGTTTTATAAATGAGGATATATCATCATTAATGTCTCCCAGAACTGTAATAACTTGGGCTCAAAACTACATTATATTTAAAGATATTAAGCATTCTTTCAAGCTATCGTTTCTTAACAAATGTGATGAGGCTGAAAGACCAATTGTTGCAGAGTATTTTCAAAGGTGTTTTGGTGAAGATCTTGAAGAAAGTCATAATCCAACATCATAATTAATGAGCTGGGTAAAGAATCGGGAGGAGTTTAAGCAGGCAGTCCTTTCAACAACAAGGGCAATATCCAATAATCCGAGTTTAGAAAGTACTTCACAAGCCTCAAGTCGACCTCCTTCTTTGACTCAGATCTCTTTACAAAATCCTCCAAGATCTTCCTCTCAAATTAGTTCATGGAGAGGAGAAGCAGATTTCCAAGCTTTTTGGCATCTTTATCATAAAGAAAATCCTCCTCTTAAAATGCCAAAAATAGCAAGAGATTTTTTTGCTGAGCTTGAACTTTCAAGAGTTGAGATGATTGGAGGAGAAACTTTTCCTGGCGCAAAGAGCAACTTAAGTTTGTTTTTAAATGCTGAGGCGAAGAAAAACATCGATAATAAAATTCCATCAATCAACCCATTGGCCTCAAACTTATGGTTAAAAAAACTTAATGGTGATGAATTGCAAGAAGAAAGCAAAAATATTGTTAGTGCTTTTCAATCTGCAGCCCCAAAAAATATCAATGAATTAGGCAAAAGACTAATTGAAGCTCGAAAATCTCAAGAAGATTTTCAATCAATTGCTCTTGAATTGATGAAAGATCTTGATTTGATGCATGAACCCCAAACTAATAGCGACGAAGAATCATTAGGAGATGAGTCAATTCCAGAGGAACAACAAGCTCAAAATGAAGATCAAGAAGATTACGAACAAACCTCAGAAGAGCAAATGATTGAAGCTCAAGCAGAGGGTCAAGCAGATGAAGATAATGCTTTATTAGAAGAGGCTCAAGCTCCAATTGATTCAACTTCAATAGATGAAGAGATAGATTTAACAAGAAATTTTAACGAAGAAATAGATCAAACAGCTTATGAAGATTATAAAATTTTCACTTCTCAGTTCGATGAAATAGTCAACGCAATTGACTTAGCAACGTCTGAGGAGTCACAAAGACTCAGGATTCAGCTAGATCAACTTATTTCGCCTTATCAAACTACTATTGGAAAATTAGCCAACAGACTTCAAAGACTATTACAAGCTCAACAAAATAGAAGCTGGAATTATAATCTTGAGGAAGGCTTACTTGATACAGCTCAGCTTCATCGAGTGATAACAAGACCTGGGGATCCCTTAAGTTTTAAGCAAGAAAGTGAAAGTAAGTTTAAAGATACAGTTGTATCACTCTTAATTGATAGCTCTGGGTCAATGCGAGGTCGCTCAATGACTTTGGCAGCAATTTGTGGGGATATTATAGGAAGTACGCTTGAAAGATGTTATGTCAAAACTGAGTTATTAGGTTTTACTACAAAACATTGGAAAGGCGGTGATGCAAGAAAAGCTTGGGTTAATCAAGGCAGTCCTTCAAATCCAGGTCGATTAAACGATTTGCGGCATATTATCTTTAAATCAGCAGATGATAATTTTAGAAAAGCCAGAAAAAGTTTTGGAATTATGTTGAGAGAGGGCTTATTAAAAGAAAATGTAGATGGAGAGGCATTGGCTTGGGCGCATCAAAGATTAAGCAAACGTAATGAAGAAAGAAAAATTTTGATTGTAATTTCGGATGGAGCTCCAGTTGATGACAGCACCCTTTCAACGAATCATAGCAATTTTTTAGATAATCATTTACGCCAAATAATTAATATGATTCAAACTCAAAGCAATGTTGAACTACTTGCAATTGGAATTGGACATGATGTAACAAAATATTATGAAAAATCTATTACAATAAACAGAGCTGAAGAACTCGCTGAAGCATTGCTTGATAAGCTCACAGAGCTTTTCAATGATTAAAAAAAAAGAATATAATATCAAAACTTAAATATTCCATATGAAATAAGAGTGTGCATAAATGAAAATTAGAAAAACAGATGGGCCACCAAAAGACATATTAACTTTTGATCTTGATGTCGAAAATGAGTTAAATATGACTCCACAACATGTGGAAGATGTTGCTGAAATATTCAATACGCCCCTAACAGGTGCATATAACTGGGACTATACAGTTGCAGATAATAGAATTAAAAAACTTTACGAATTAGGCAAAGAGCTAAATTGGAACGGTTCCATGGACCTCAATTGGGAGTACACTCACCCAGCAGATGAGAGAATTATGCAAGCTGATGAGGATTTGCCTCACGAAACCCTTGAAGCATACGAAAATCTTTCGGAAAAAGAAAAAATTGAATTTGATCGTCATGATGCAGCTGAACTTCTAAGTCAATTTCTTCATGGTGAACAAGGTGCTTTACTTGTTGCATCGCAACTAACGGCATGTGCTCCAACTTATAATGCAAAGCTTTATGCAGCATCTCAGACTTTTGATGAAGCAAGGCATGTCGAGGTATTTAACCGATATCTTCAAGAAAAAATTGGAATGCATTATCCAATTAATAAAAATTTAAAACTGCTTCTCGATAAAATTCTTACTGATCCTAGATGGGATCTAAAATTTATTGGTATGCAAATTATTATTGAAGGATTAGCGCTAGCTGCATTTCAAATGCTTAAAGGCCTATCCAAGGATCCTCTTTTAACACAACTGCTTCATTATATTATTAGAGATGAGGCAAGACATGTGACATTTGGAATTAATTACCTAGAGGATTTTGTTAAGACCTTGTCGCCTGAAGAGATTGAAGAAAGAGCTGAGTTTGCTTATGAAGCTTGTGTTATCTCAAGAGAAAGACTGATCAATACTAAAGCGATGCAGAAATATCTAAAAATGTCAGAGGATGAAGCAAGAGAATTTGCATTGTCAACAACTGCAAACTCTGCTTTTACAAACTTCCTTTTCACAAGAATCATGCCAAATCTTTCAAGAATAGGCCTCCTAACTGATAAAGTGAGACCTAAATTTGAGGCATTAGGTTTGCTTGAATATGAGCATGCGCCAGATGATTTTGAGTGTGACTGGAATGAACTTGAAAAACCTCTCGAAAAATTTGGTGAAATTCCTCAAGTTATCTAATCAATTTCTAATTGTAGCGTCACTTTTTTTAAGTGTCTCTGTATTTCCTGCTGTTCAAGTAATCAAACCATCTGAGAATTCTTATCAGGATATCCAAGAAGCTCTAATTCTAGCGGAGCCAGGAGATATCATCAGGCTTTCTGCAGGGGTCTTTAGTCTAGAAGATTCGCTTTCACTTGATGTAGCAGGTGTACAAATTGAAGGAGAAGGTATGTCACAAACAATCCTTGACTTCAGCAATCAGCTAAGCGGTGCTCAAGGACTAAGTGTTACCTCAAACAATGTAACTCTTCAGGATTTTGCTATTCAGAATGCTAAAGGTGATGCAATAAAAGTAAAAGGCGTTACAAATATAAAATTCTTAAGAGTGAAAACTGAATGGACCAATGGTCCTAGCTCAGATAATGGGGCTTATGGGCTTTATCCAGTTGAATCCAAAAATGTCTTGATAGATGGTTGTGTTGCAATAGGCGCATCTGATGCGGGAATTTATGTTGGTCAGTCTCAAAATATAATTGTTAGAAATAGTAGAGCAGAATTTAATGTTGCAGGTATTGAAATTGAAAATTCATACTTTGCAGACGTTTATAATAATGTTGCAACCAATAATACTGGTGGAATATTAGTTTTTGATTTACCTGGTTTACCGCAACAAGGCGGACATCATGTGCGCGTGTTTAATAATCGTTCAGTTGGAAATAATACTGATAACTTTGCACCAGAGGGAAATATCGTTGGCGAAGTCCCCAGAGGAACTGGAATAATTATTCAAGCAAATTCAGATGTTGAAATTTTTGATAATGAAATTGGAGATAATGATACTGTAAATATTGCTGTTGTAACTTATGGGAACGACACTGATGATCAAGCTTATTATCCACATCCTAAATCAGTTCAAATTCATGGAAATAAATTCGGTCCAACTGGCTATAATCCTGATACTAGCAAGGGAGAGCTAGCTCAGATACTTTTTGATTTGTCAGGTGGTAACATGCCGGATATTTTTTGGGATGGCTTACTGCCATTCTCTCAGCTTGTTTTTGGCCAGCCCGAAAACGAAAAAATGATCATTACCAACAATGGTGATGCAACAATGCTAGCTATAAAACCTTTTGGTTATATGCTCCCCTTTTTAGAGCCAGCAATTTTAGATATTACTAAATTTGATGGAGAGATAACTCCACTTGAAAAGGTAGAGTTTGATGAAACTTTCTAAAAAAATATCCTTATTAATAACTCTATTAATTTGTTTTGAATCTCAGTCTCAAAATATTAATGATTACGATTTTGAAAATTTTTCAAATACACCAAAATTTCTATCAGAATATGGTTTCTTTAAAGATCTTAAAAATCAAATACCTGCAGATGATGTATACCCATACTCTTTAAAAAGTGCATTATTTTCAGATGAAACTGATAAGCTTCGTTTTGTATTCGTGCCTAAAGGAAAAAAAGTTGGCTATGTAAAGAATAAAGTTTTTGTTTTCCCAATTGGGTCAGTTCTTATTAAAACCTTTGCATACCTAAATAATAATGGTCCACTGGAAGCAGAACTGCTTGAGACTCGCTTATTAATAAATACTAATGATGGCTGGAAAGCAATTAGCTATGTTTGGAGTGAGGATCAAACCGATGCAAAAAGAGCAATCGCAGGTGCAACAATTCCTACTAAATTCGTAAACTCGTCAGGAGAAATCATTAATATAAGGTACCGAGCGCCAAATCAAAACCAATGTAAGGAATGTCACCAATTAAAAAAAGTAATGACTCCAATTGGTCCTAAGGCAAGAAATATGGATAAGTTAGTGCAATATAAGACTGGAGAAATGAATCAATTGGTTTACTGGGCTGCTTTAGGGTGGATAAATGAAAATCTGGGATCAAGCTCAATATCCAATTATGCAGACCTTAATGCTGTGTTAGAAGATAGAGCAAGGGCATACCTTGATATTAATTGTGGCCATTGTCATATACCTGGCGGCTCTGCAGATACAACAGGCCTATATCTAAATTATACGGAACAGGGAAAAGAACGGATTGGAATTTATAAAAAGCCAGTTGCTGCTGGGCGAGCAAGCGGTAATTTAAAATATTCAATCGTTCCAGGTCATCCCAATGATTCAATACTCCTTTATAGAATGAAGTCACTTGATCCAGGGATAATGATGCCAGAATCAGGAAGAGCTCTTTCAGATGAAATAGGTATAAAACTTATTTCAGATTGGATCGATACGCTATAGCCTTTAAATTTGTGCTTAAGCCCATAAGTAATTCATAATAGTTTTTTTGGAGAAAATTTATGTCTAAACACTCTGCTTTAAATACTTTTGGAAGATCGGGAAATCCAGCATTTACCAGAAATTTTGATAAAACAAGTGCAATTCCTCAGTCAGAGCGAATGACCCTTGATGGTGCTGTGAATAAAACAGCTATACTGTTATCAATTTGTTTTGGTGGTGCATTTATTGGTTGGAATATGCCTGCATTGGCAATGCCAGGATTAATCATTGGAACAATTCTTGCATTCGTCACGATCTTTAGAAATCCTGCAAAAGCGGGAACAACTGCACCATTTTATGCAGGTTTTGAAGGAATTGCTCTTGGCGGAATTACAGTATTCGCAGAAGCTCAATATCCAGGCATCGGTATTCAAGCAATTGGACTAACCTTTGGTATTCTAGCGTCCTTACTATTTTGTTATAAAAGCGGCATTATTAAACCTACTGAAAACTTTAGACTAATGATCTTTTCAGCAACCATGGGTATTGCTATTTTATATATAGTCAGCTTTATCATGTCGTTTTTTGGATCAGGTATTGGGTTTATTCACTCAAATGGAATGTTTGGAATAGGATTTTCATTATTTGTTGTTGGAATTGCAGCACTTAATCTCGTTTTAGACTTTGATTTTATTGAAGAAGGTGCTGAGCAAGGTTTACCAAAATATATGGAATGGTATGGAGCTTTTTCTCTGATGGTCACTTTGGTATGGTTGTACATTGAAATACTTCGACTTCTTATGAAACTTAGAAGTAGATAAATGAATGCTATTTTTTTTAGCATTCTAGCTATATTCTCATTGTTCGTTTTTATGAACCTTGGAAAAATTAAAGCGTCTAAAAAACAGATGGATCGAAATGACAGAATCAAATGGGGAAATCGTCGAAGAAAATCTTTTTTTAAAAATAGATCTACAATTATTGAGGGTAAAGCAGAAGAAGTAAAAGACGATACTGAGAAATAATGCTAGCAGCCTTCGACTTTGGGATTTCAAATACAGATGTAGCTATATTCTCTAAAAACTCTGCTCAGTTCTTCAGCACTCCATCGTCAAGTCAAGATATAACAACCGATCTTATAAAAAAAATACTTTCGAAACTTGATATTCCAATATCAAAGGTTGAGGTATTTGGGGTTACAGGCGGTAAGTCATCTGATCTTGATGACAATTTGATGTCAAAAAAAATTATAAAAGTGAATGAAATCGATGCAATTGGTCTTGGAGCAAAAAAACTCTATGAATTTGGAGACGAACCGACGCTTGTTGTAAGTGCCGGAACTGGTACAGCATGCGTCCATGTTGATAATAACAATTTTAATCATCTTGGAGGAATTGCCGTTGGCGGTGGAATGCTTGAGGGTCTTGGGCATTTATTATTTGAAAATAGCTCAGGGCATGAAATAAATGAATTTGGGGAAAAAGGTTTAAGAAATCATCTTGATCTTCTAATTGGAGATGCGGTAAACAAGATAGGAAATTTATCTCCAGATCTAACAGCTGTTAACTTTGGAAAAGCAAAATTTTCTAATGCTGACACTATAGAAAATACATCTGCTGCATTATGTAATTGTATTGGCGAAGTTATAGGCACAATTGCTTACCTTAATGCACTTTTAATAGGCTCTAAAAAAGCTTACTTTATTGGCAGAACATCTTTACTTTCACTTGTTATAAACGGAATTAATGAAAGGTTGAAATTAGCTGGAGTGAGCGGTGTTTATGGAGAGAATAGACAGTATGCTAATGTAATTGGGGTGTTAGAGAGAATAAAAGATTTAGCATAATTCTAGAATTTGAGAGACTCCAGTAGAGACATCAAAAGAGTTGTCAATTACATGATGGCAGTATTTTTTATATAAATATTCTCGTTCCTCAAAAACATCACTAATAGTTTGATCAGGTGATTTTATAAATCCTCTCTCAGAAAAATTTTCAACTCTTTCAAGAATGATGTTAAAGGGAACAGCTAAAAAAAATACCTTTGAGTTCTGCATTAGATATTCCATAGCTTTTTGACTGTAAACAGCGCTACCGCCAGTAGATAAAATAATTTTATTAAAATCTACACTTAAAAGAATTTGTTCTTCAATCAACTTAAATCTTTCGTACCCCACAAGATCGAGTATTTCCTGAAGAGATGAATCTTGGGATTGCTCGATCATCTTATCAGAATCAATTATTTTAAAATCTAATTTACTCGCAAGCTCAGACGCAATTGATGACTTCCCAGCTCCTGCCATCCCAATAAGTGAAATAGATGAATTCACCTGCTATTTCCCACTATGATCGAGATATTTAGATATCACTGTTTCAGTTTTAAGTAAGTTTTTACGAGAAGTCTTTGTAGCAAACAATATTTCAAAAATAAAAAAAATAAGGGCAAGTATTAAACACAGCATGCAAAAAAT
>Ga0160423_10002998_pt1 | contig 14052 bp, 10 predicted proteins | sample CRUFie14St8metaG_FD_108191 | JGI IMG/M metagenome (GOLD analysis project Ga0160423, IMG submission 108191) | Marine microbial communities from the Costa Rica Dome - CRUD Field 142mm St8 metaG | ecosystem: Environmental > Aquatic > Marine > Oceanic > Photic zone | place: Costa Rica: the Eastern...
CGAAACCCTTGATTCGAGTCAGCAGTGGTTGGAGAAGTTGGAATATTGGTACCTCCAAAAGGGCGACCTAAATGCCAAGGACCCTCTTCTGGCAGATCTTCAATTTTCCATGACTTGGATGCTCATGATGCCATCATCGATGGCATCAGAGACAGAATCCCATAAATTGTTTCGATCGGTGGGAGAGCGATTATTGGCCCACTAGAAAGATGACGGCTCCTGGGCCTTGGAGTCCGTGCCCACAGCGGGAACGCCAGGTGCTCCAGGTTTAGCCTGGGCCACTTTCTGGGCTTGGCCGCTGCTCAAATCAGCGGCTTATCCAGAATTTTCGCTCTCCCGAGAAAGAGCCGAAAAGTGGCTTTTACAGATTCCCATCCAGCACGTTCCCAACGCTTCATGCAAGTTGCTATTTGTTCAAGAGCGTGATCAAGGTGCGCAGGGGGAATCCATCCTGTGTCTCGAATTCCTCATGAAATCTCAATCACGTTTCGGAGGTTGGGGTTCTTATCCCGGAAGTCCTCCTGAATCCTTGATACGTCCCTTGCGCTGATCGCTCTGGCCATCCATGTAAGGGACTAGCGCATTGCCATGGTCATGAAAAGAGGCGTTTCCTTCCTGCTTGCCGAGCAGTTTCAAGACGGTAGCTAGCAGGAAACCACACGCCCAAGCGGTGGCAAAAGCCATGCACAATGGATATCCACTTCCGCCTGGGCCACGCGAGCACTGTTGGTGATCGAGGCCTTTCAGAAGCCTGACAGGCCTGAAATTTCCCGCTGACATCAATTCAGTTCGCGGATCCAGATGTTCCGATAGCGGACGGGATTACCGTGATCCTGAAGAATCAGAGGCCCCTGGGGTGTGACACCCTTGAAGTCTGCTGCTGTAGTGGCTCCCCCATGGATGGGGGTTTGATGCTGGATGAGGACGCCGTTGTGAAGCACCGTAAAGGAACCGGGTTTCACTGAGCCATCTGCCTGGCGTTTTGGGGAGATAAAAATAATGTCGTAGGACTGCCATTGTCCTGGAGGACGCGAGGCATTCACCAAAGGAGCGGCGTGGCCGTAAAAGGAACCTGCCTGGCCATTTATGTAGGTTTCGTTATTGTAAGAGTCGAGAACCTGGATTTCGTAGCGTCCCTGAAGATAGACACCACTGTTGCCACGACCCTGTCCAGAGCCTTCAACCACGCTGGGTGATGCCCATTCAATATGCAGTTGAACATCCCCAAAAGACGACTTGGTGCGAAGGGATCCGGTGCCTTTTTTGACTTCCATGGCTCCTTCGGATTCCAGTAGGTTCCACTTAGCGGGTCCATCCTGAGATTGCCAGGCGTCCATCTGAGTGCCATCGAAAAGTACGATGGCGTCGGAAGGCGGACTACCTGCTTTTCCGGGTGTGACAACGGTAGGAGCCGCTGGCTTTGTATCTTTGGACTCCGCCGATTGAGCCCCAGCAATTGAGGACACTAGGAGCATGCATGTCAGGATGAATGGTTTCATGGAAATAAGAGATTATGAGGGTTTATTCATGGCTTGCCAATACAATGAAGTTGTTTGTTGGTGCGTATGAAGAGTTGCTGATGTGCCACCGCGATGCTGGATCGGGTCATGTTGTCAGAGCCTGACCCCATGGGTATGTTCGCCTTGATTGTTCCGGTGGCAGATTCTACGACCACCACATCCGCGGCAAAATTCATCAGGTAAATATGACCACCCGCAACGGTGGGAGATGCTTCATATTTGCTTCTTCCGGGCAATTCGATCGACCACTTGGACTCTCCTGATTGAGGGGCGACGCGGGAAAGGGCCCCGCGCACATCACTTAATATGAAAAAATCTCCTTCTGCAAAAGCTGGAGTCGGTACATCGGAGCTGAGGCTCCTGTCCTCTTTGCTGACCCATGCAAGAGCTTTGTCATTCAACTTCCCGATACCACCGAGGCGAACCGCGTAAATGGGATCTTTCTTGGGGGCGCATGCCAGTATGACACCATCTCCGGCAACGGGTGAAGGTACGAGTCGCCAGTGAGTGATTCGGGTGGGGTTCCAGGTGCCCCACCTCCAAAGTTCCTCGCCCGTATCCGGATGGTGACCGGTCACATCATCTCCACCGAGGATGAGTATTTCGCTTCGACCGTTATAGGTATAAGGCATGGGGGTCGTGAACGCTTCTAGGGATTCCATTTTTGCCTGACTTGGTCGAGTGATCTTCCACTTGACGTTACCTGTCGAGGGGTCCATGGCAACCAAGTAGGATTCATTGGGTTGATCGATGAAACCTCGACCATGAACCGGTTCGTTGCGCTGCAGAACCTGCATGTACAAAGTTCCTTCAAAGAGAAGGGGGCTGCTGCTGAAGGTCCATTGAAAACAAAACTCTCCCCAGCGCTTTTCAAGGTTGAACCCCCACTTCTTTTGCCCCTCCATATCAAAAGCGACCAGTTCTCCGTTACCATAGAAGAAAATCGCAAGTTTCCCGTCGGTGACAGGCGATGGTGAGGCGAAATTACTGCGATTGTCGCGCTGGAGACCTATGCCGACGGTCTTGGACCAACGCAGGCTTCCGTCCGAGCGATTCAGGCACATGGCCAAAAGGGATTGATTCGCATCGTCTGTGGAGGTGATGAGAACGCGGTCGCCTGAGATGATCGGCGTGGCCGCACTGGAGCCGGGCATGTCGATTGACCAAGTAATGCCATGATCTTTGCTCCACTCAGTGGGCAGTTGGGTTTCCTCCGATGAACCGTTGAAATGGGGCCCTCTCCATTGGGGCCAGTCGTTTGCTTGGAGACTTATCAGGGAAATCCATGTGAAACAGACTGCAATGGCGTGGAAGTATTTCATGGGAAGGGGAGTACGATCGGTTATTTACCGGTAAAAGCTAATTTAAAATTCAAGAATTCCAAAAGGAAAAATGTGTTTGTCAAACATACAGGCACTGCTTGAGCTCATGCACCAGCAAACTGATGTGTGAATACCTTTTCAAGGGGTCACATTCCAGCGACTTGAGGATGATCTTTTCCAGCGGTAATGGAATTTCCGGGTTCAGGCTCCTGGGAGTTTTGAATTCGCTTCCTCGCTTGACTTGACGCTTGAGGATGTCGGTTGAGGATTGACCGACGAAGGGTTTTTGTCCGGTGAGCACTTCAAAGGCCATCACTCCGTATGCGAAGATATCGGCACGGTGATCAACCGGTTCACCAAGGAGTTGTTCTGGGGCCATGTAAGCAGGGGTTCCTGCGCTCTTTTTCAGTTTGGCTGGCGATTCAGGACGAGGCATGGAGAGATCAAAATCTAGGAGTCTCACGTTGCCGTTTCTTGAAATCAGAATGTTTTCAGGTTTTAAGTCCATGTGCATGAACCCCGTGTCATGGACGTGCTCCAATGCTTCAGCCGAATCAATGAGAATATTGCCGATCAGACCACCCAGATCCATGGTCTCATCCACCATGGCTTGTTTCAGGTTCAGCCCTTCCAGATATTCCATGACCAGGAAGTGCTGCCCCTGGAGGATACCGTGTTCTACATAATGGATGATGCAGGCATGATTATGCACGCGCTGAAGAATCTCGCAGCCGGCTACAAAGCGCTTTCGGGACAAACTGTCATGTTTTAAATCGGCAAGGAGAAGGCGCACTGCAACCGTCTGCCCCTCCGGATTGATCCCCAACCACAAATGGGCCATGCCCCCGGTATTGATTAGCTCTTCCAATTGATAAGGGCCGAAAGTACCAGGTCCTTCAAAGCCATCTCCGCCGCCTTGTTTTTTTCCAAAAATGTTTAACATATATGTGCCTTTCGGTCACATCCGATACGCCAGCCCAAGTCTTAGGTTTACCTCTCCGCAGGATCAAGTTAATTTACCTGGTAGCAAAGCCTGAATTTTCTGCACGTGAATCGATATACAATATTGATCGGTCGGCGACTTATGCGAATCGCCAGTCAGGCATTGTGTTTGATTTATTCGGAAATTTGTCAGGCATGCTGCATTTTACTGGCAACCTCGGAAGTGGGTTTCCTTTGTGAGGGCTGTCACAGAGCCGTTGAACCTGTGCTGCCGCCCTCTTGCTCGCGCTGCGGTCGTGCATCAGAATCGCAAGGCGGGCCTCTCGAATGGATCTGCATGGATTGTTCCAGAGGTCCCTACGCTTTTCAGTCCGCCCGTACGGCTGTCCATGCCTCTCCAGTCATGCTGGGGCTCATTAATCAATTTAAGTATCAAGGAGCTTTGTGGTTGACTCCTTTTTTTAAACAGTTGATGGAGTGCCGTTGGGAGCATGACCATTAGGTGATGGCTTGTGAGGGCACCCTCCCATTACCACTGCATCCCCTCCGAAAAAGGGAAAGGAGTTACAATCAAGCTACCATTCTGGTCAGGATGTTTTCCGATTTGCATCGACATCATTGGCTGGATGGTGTGTTGAAAAGAATTGCACCTAATCCTTCACAGACTATGCTTTCAAGAAGCATGCACTTTAAAAATATGGCTCGTGCTTTTGAAGTTCAGTAACCTAAGCGCATCCAGGGAAAAAACTTCTCCTGATCGACGATGTGTTGACCTCTGGTGCCACGGCAGACGCCTGCGCACAAGCGGGTGCCGCCACAGTGATCGTTCGGACTTTGGTGAGTGTTGCCAAGCGAAGATCGTCTGAATGAGGGCAAGGCTGCCTGAATTTATTAAACGAATTTTTTATCAACTTATGACCGATTCCTCAGAATCCGCTGATTCCAAGTTAAAGACGCGAAGCCTTCCAGGTGTTGAGAACAAGGAGCCCACGGTGACACCTCCTCCTTCTGCCTCGGATCAATCCATGCTCAAGCGTCCCAAGCCCGTCAGTGGGGGGCCTCGAAAGCGGTTGATGCCTGAAGGAATCTGGACCAAATGCCCCAAGTGCGGAGAAACCATTTATCGCAAGGAGCTGGAGGCCAAGCTCAATGTCTGCTTGCATTGTGGTTATCACTTTCCATTAAGCGCCTGGGGACGTGTGGCCAGCTTGATTGATGGTGATTCTTTTCAGCAGATGGATGAAGACATGCGGAGTGTCGATATCCTTTCCTTCCCTGGCTACATTGGCAAGCTGGAGGCCAACCAGCAGAAGACCGGTCTCAGAGATGCCGTGATCACTGGAACTGGGAAACTCCATGGCAGAATCATCGCTCTGGGAGTTATGGATTTTGGTTTCAATGGTGGTTCCATGGGGTCGGTGGTGGGAGAAAAACTCACTCGGGTGATTGAGAAGGCGACTAAAGACGGCATTCCGGTCATAATCTGCTCAACAAGTGGGGGGGCTCGCATGTACGAAGGTATGTTCAGCCTTATGCAGATGGCTAAGACTTGCGGAGCGCTGGCCTATCATGGGCGCAAAAAGTTGCCCTTCATCAGCGTATTGACCGATCCTACCATGGCGGGTGTCATGGCGAGTTTTGCCAGTGTAGGGGACCTTATTCTGGCCGAACCGGGTGCGCGTATTGGCTTTGCCGGGCCCCGTGTGATCAAGGACACGACCAAGGCGGAATTGCCGCGGGGGTTTCAGACAGCCGAATTTTTACGCGATCACGGTTTGATTGATGCCATCGTTCCGCGCAAGGAGCTCAAGGGGCGATTGGCCTGTTATCTTGATTTCATGATGACCAGCCAAGAATCCGGTTTGGCTTAGAGAAGCTTGTGTTGGGATGAAGAACGGGTCGCACGCCTTTCCAGCATGCGACCCGATATGGATTCCTTGATTCTTTTGACTGCCGGAAAGCCATAACCTTCAACGCCTAGTGATTGTTGATCGTGATACCTGGCCAATCATCCGTTCTAAAAGGCGTGAGGGGCAACCCCTCCTTGTTTTGAACATTGCATACCGGGTTGTCTGCCCAAGCGTAGCGAACGGCCACCGGTTGCGCTACTGATTCACTCCATACCTCGATCTGGTACTGGTTCAAAATTTTCCCCTCTGCATGCTGAAATTGTTGATCGGCACCGGCGATGGTAAATCCGACAGGCTTCTGCACATCGAATAGATCCAATCCGCCTCCAACGTGAACGAAAGAGAGAGTGATTTTGCTCCCCTGGCGTTCCATGGAGGCATATCTTGGGCTTTGGTGCACCAGGTCAAAACCATAATCATTTGTAAGGGCCCAGCGAGCAAGGCGCTTACCGACATCTTCCTTGTTCTTGGGATGGATGTCCTGAGCTTCCCCGAGGTCGATAATGACCGCTTCTCCGGTGTTGGGAAGGCGACTCATGGTCATGGTTTGTGCCTCCCTCAGTTCAGCCCAGTCGCTGTCTGAAGGCTGGTCCTTTTCCATGCGGAAATCGGCTAACTGCACCCAGTAAAACGGAAAGTCTCCTTGGCCCCAAACATCGCGCCAATTTTGAATCATCAGGGGGAAGAGGTCGCGATACTGGTAAGCGCGTCCGGCGTTGCTTTCTCCCTGATACCAGATTGCCCCTCGGATACCATAGCCGATGGTGGGTCTCAGCACGCCGTTGTAAATATTACCGGGTCGATGATTGCTTGTGAGAGCATTGTTCGGCCTTCTGGGTCGGTTTGGAATGTCCTTTCCAAGGCCTCGAGCGGTGGCAGCGGCAGTCTCCCATGTTTCTAAGGCAGCTTCATAATCATTCATGGCTTTGAGGAGAGCCTTATCCGATTCGGTTTTTTTCCAGCGTTCCAGCAAAGGCTCATAGCGCGCATCCGCCTCGAGAAGATCCCGGCGCACCCAGGCCTCGGCAGCCGATCCTCCCCAAGCATTGTTGATGAGCCCAATGGGGATGTTAAGTGTCTGATGAAGTTGTCGTCCGAAGAAATACCCGACAGCTGAAAAATTGCCCACTGTTTCCGGAGAACAGGGTTGCCACTGGCCTTCGAAGTCGAACTGAGGCTTTTGGGTGCCGACCCGCGGAACCGTTACCAGGCGAATATTGGGATAATGTGCCGTTAGCTTTTCCAGATCAGGGTCATTGGAGGCATTTATCGACCACTGCATGTTGGACTGACCGGAACAGATCCATACCTCACCCACCATGATATTTTCCACCAACAGAGTGTTTTTTCCTTCAATGCGCATACTGTAAGGGCCGCCTATTGGCAGAGGGTCCAATGTCGCTTTCCATCCACCGTCAGCGGCAGCCTGTGTTTGAACTCTTTGATCCCCGATGTGAATGGTGATGGACTCATAGGCATCGGCCCATCCCCAGATGGGGTTGGTTTGCTCGCGCTGAAGAACCATGTGGTTTCCAATGATGGAGGGAAGTCGGACTTCACCCAATGTAGCTGTCATCAACAGGCAGCTCAGTGTGAAGCTTGCGTAGAGTTTTCTGGCAATGAATAAGGGTTTCATGATGACGTTGATTGGTTTGAACCCCATGCCGCCCAATGATTTGGTGATGGGATATCCGGCATCATGCGGTGGACCCGAACCTTTCGCCAAGCTCATTTTTTCATGGGATCCTCCAGGTGTGACTGAGTATGATCAATTTTTTATGATGTAAGATTCAAGAAAGCCCGGTGGAGTAATTCCATCGAGCTTTTGTTACATCGGTGTAAAGATTGGTTACTGACTTAATTTTCAGTCAGGGCTAAATGCCCTGTAGCGTTTTAACGACTTGTTCGCTTTATGTTACTTTTGGTAATTTGTTGTATCGTTTCTTCAATTTAATGTGATGTTTTCGGCCGATTATAGTGAGTTTAGAGGCCTTTGGAGGTTTTCTCATGGCGTAGCTGCATTCAAGGTGATTGCAGCTGCTTCCTTTTGCGTTTTGATGGTTGGTTGCGGTGGGGCGGATTCATCATTGGAGGTAGAAAAGACCAAGGGTGAAAAAGCCAAGGAGAAGCCTATTTTGGTGGAGCTTCATGAAGTACAACGTGGAGTGATCGAGGTTCTCCTAGAGCGTTCGGCTGCCCTTCAGGCTGAACAGCAGGTTGAGGTTTTAGCTCGCACACAAAACCCTGCTATCGAGCTACTTGTTGAGGAGGGAGACTCTGTTGTCAAAGATCAGATCTTGTTGAAGCTTGAGAGTGATCGTCAGCGCACCGACTATGAACAATCCAAGTCTCAATTGGACAAGGCGGCTTTGGAATTTCAGCGAACCGAAAAATTGTTTCAGCAAAATTTGGTGAGTGAATCGGAGTATGCAAACAATCAATTTGCCTTTCAGCAGGCACAATTACTCTGTGAACAGGCCAAGCGAGAGCTTGATTACACAGAGGTGCGTGCGCCTATCAGTGGCGTGATCATCCGAAGGGAGGTGAAGGTGGGAGAACGAGTTACAACCGGTAAGCCAATTTTTGAGCTCGTGGACCTGGCTTCCACCGTGGCGGTGATTCACGTTCCCGAACAATATCTGCCTAAGTTGAAGCAAGGCATGGTAGCCCGCCTGAGCTCGGACACGATCGGTGATCAGATCTTCGAAGGTTTTGTCAGTCGCATTTCACCGGTGGTGGATGCTGATGCAGGTACCGTCAAGGTGGTCGTGGGGCTGAATGATCTGGGTGAATTGGCCCCTGGAATGTGGGTTAAGGTTGAATTGGTTTTGGATCGCAAGGAGTCTGCAGTGCTGATCCCAAAGCGAGCGGTGACTTACAATGTTGATCGTGCTTCGGTGTTCAAGGCCATCATGGACGATAAAGGAGTGCTGCGTGCCCAGCGCCAGCCTCTCGAAACGCTTAATGTCGACAAAGTACACATCGAACCCGCAGGTGGGTTCGAAGAGGGAGATTGGATTGTCGTGGCAGGGCAGGCAGGTTTGAAGGATCAGGTCGCCTTGAGGCAGACTGAATCTGAAGAAGCCCCCGATTTATCTATGGATTCAGCATCTGTTCAGCAGTAGTCCTGCTGATGGATCTGATGGCTTGTCTTCGCACTTTCTATGAACACTCCTGATGGTCAGCGTTATTTCACGACGGATCGCCCAGTGGCCGTCCTGATGGTTTTTATAGCGTTGGTGGTATTCGGTTACTTTTCTCTTGGTCAACTTCCGGTGACTCTCATGCCGGATATGAGCTATCCCACCCTGACCGTGCGCACTGAGTATCCTGGCGCCGCTCCCGAGGAAGTTGAAAACGACATCAGCAGAGGCATTGAGGAACAATTGGGGGTGATCAGTGGCCTGAGCGAGATCAGTAGTATTAGCCGGGCGGGGATAAGTGATGTGGTCCTGGAATTTACCTGGGGTAGTTCCATGTCCGACGCCATTCAGAATACCTTGGAAAAGCTCGATACGGTTCGCTTGCCCCGTGGCGCGGAGAAACCACTTCTTTTGCAATATGATCCTTCGTTGGACCCGGTCATGGAGTTGAGTCTTTCCTTTGGCGAGGATCCGGATTTGTCTTCGAGTGAAGTTGATACCGCATCTCGGGAATCCGGCGCTCGCCGTCTTCGGCGCCTCGCCGAGCTCCAGGTAAAGCGCAGCCTTGAGCCGGTAAAGGGTGTGGCTGCCGTCCGGGTCCGTGGAGGGTTGGAGGAGGAAATCCATGTTCTGGTGGATGCCACAGAACTGCAGAGGTCCAATCTTTCCATGACTCAGGTGGTTTCCAGATTGAGTGCTGAGAATATCAATGCGGCCGGTGGACGCATTCGAGAAGGTGAAGCGGAATACATGGTCAGAACAATCAACGAATACAAGAACCTGGATGAGATTGCCAACACCGTGATCAGTCGTAGGGACGGCAAGGAAATCCGTCTCAAGGATATGGCTCGGGTTACCTATGCCCAAAAAGACCAGGAAATGTTGACCCGCACCGATGGCCTTGAAAGTGTTCAAATTGACATCTTCAAGGAAGCGGACTCCAACATGGTTCAAGTAGCCCGAAGAGTGAAACAAGCCCTAGGTAGTGCACAAGATGGGGAAAATGCCGGCCTTGCCGGACGCCTTTGGAAAGACGAGCAAGTCCTGCTTAAAATGGTGGCCGATCGTTCTGTCTTCATCCAAGGCAGTATTCAGGAGGTCAAGAGTACAGCGATTGTCGGCGGGGCCTTGGCGATTTTGGTGTTGTTTTTATTCCTCCAAGATTTTCGAACGACATTCATCATTGCCTTGAGTATTCCTATTTCTGTTGCGGTGACCTTCGCACCTCTCAATGTGTTAAAAGTTTCCTTAAACGTCATGTCGCTCGGCGGTTTAGCCATGGGGATTGGTATGTTGGTGGATTCTTCCATCGTGGTCTTGGAGTCTATTTATCGATGTCGTCAGGAAGGAGACGACGTGCGCATGGCTGCCGTGCGAGGAACCCGGGAAGTCCGAGGGGCTGTCATCGCATCGACTCTGACATCCATCTGCGTCTTCTTCCCAATGGTGTTTGTGGAGGGAATGGCTGGGCAGGTTTTTGGCGATCTGGGACTCACTGTCGTGACGTCTTTGTTGGTTTCGCTTCTGGTGGCCGTGCTGTTCATTCCCATGTTGGCCAGTCGTCATCGAACTCGGCAAACCTTGGATATCGATGCAAGTTTTCATCCCTTGCTTCGTTCCGGCCCCTCTTTGAATCCTCGAAGTTTGATGATGCATTGGTTGTTGCCAATTTTTTGGCTTCTTCTGGTCATGGAAGCGGTGGTGGTTGCATGGGGTGTCTGGCAGTCATGGGACGTAGGCTCTGAGCTTTTGATAGCCTCCGTCTGGGAAACTATCCGATTGCCTTGTCTTCGCATGGTTTTTGTTTGGGGGATTATATCTTTGATACCAATCGTCTTGGGCATGATCCATACGCGCGCCGTTTTTCCGCCAAAGGAATCCTTAGGGCCAGAGCTCTTGTGGCAGGGGTGGCCCCAAGCAAATGAAAAAGTCCGAATTCGACGGTTTCCGTTTCGTGTGCTTACGGTAAGTTATCAGATGTCGCGTTTGGTAGTGTCGATGCTCCTGCAGCTCATTGGATTCAATCTTCTCTGTGCGATAAAGGGTGGAGTGATTTTGTGCTCCAATCTGATTGCTTGGGGCAAGGGGTTGTATGGCTCATTGAAGTCATCCACTCCTCATTGGTTTTCCAGACTCAACGCTCATGCCTATCGATCGCTTTTGAGTCGTTGCCTTCGTTACCCCAAAACTGTTTTTGCTCTTGCTATGTGCTGCATTGGGATGACATGGGTGCTCGCCCAGCAACTGGAGTCCGAATTGCTGCCGGAGGTAAGGCAAAACGAATTCACGATGGAAGTGGCTCTTCCCGTAGGTACGCCTCTTGAGGAGACCGTGGGGTTGTTGCAGGTCATTGAAATGTCTTTGTTGGAGCAAAAAGAGGCTCTCGAAATAGAGACTCTTTTGGTTATGTATGGTTTTGATACCGCCAACATGAAAAGCGCTGATGAGGGGGAACATTCGGCAAAGTTCAAGGTATTGCTCCAACCGGTGGAAGATCTTCAGGTCGCCGAAATGAAGGCCATCCGGGCAATGAGACGCTTGTTTGAACAAATTCCGGATGCTGATTATCGCATCACGCGTCCTGTATTGTTTAGCTCTAAGAAACCAGTGGTCGTGCAAATTAATGGGGAACAACTTCATGAGCTCAAACTGTTTTCTGATCAAAGCGTGAGCCTCCTGCGCGAATCAGATCAGTTGAACGATGTCGAACCAACTCTCAAACGAGGGGCGCCGGAGCTTCAGATTTCGTATGACCGCCTGCAGATGATTCGACACGGACTGACCATTGGATCTGTGGCAAACCAGGTCCGGGACTTGGTGAAGGGTGCTGAAGCCACACGGCTCAATCGTAAGGACAAACGCGTTCCGATTGTTGTTCGGCTTGCCACCAAAGATCGGGAAACTCTGGAGGATGTCGGGCACCTGATTGTTAATCCTGGAAGCTCAAATGCTGTTTCACTGAATACCGTCGCCAGCCTGAGTGTTGGAGAAGGCCCAAGCGAAATCAGGCGTATCGATGGCAATCGAGTGGCCTTGGTTCAAGCCAACATTGGAGGGCGATCTCTGGGGGCTGCGGTGGATGAAGTGGATCGCATTCTGAAGGAGCGCATCGAATGGCCAGATTCCCTGAGTTATCTTATTACTGGACAAAATCAGGAATGGAAGAGGAGTCGCTCCAGCCTGTATTTGGCCCTAGGATTGAGTGTGTTTTTAGTCTACGTGATCATGGCATCGCAATTTGAATCGCTGTGGCAGCCTTTCATCATCATGGTGACTATTCCATTGGCCTTTGTAGGGAGTGTAATTGGACTGCATTGGATGGGGATGAATGTTTCCGTCGTGGTATTCCTTGGGCTCATCATGCTGGCCGGTATTGTGGTCAATAATGCCATTGTGCTTGTGGACTACACCAATACCCTTCGAAGTCGAGGAATGGATTTGAGGGAAGCCGTTATTGAGGCATGTCGCGTGCGATTACGTCCCATTCTGATGACGACAGCCACCACCGTATTGGGGCTTTTTCCTCTTGCACTGGGGCTTGGGGAAGGTGCTGAAATTCGTGCTCCTATGGCAGTGACAGTGATTGGTGGTTTGCTTTCCTCTACACTATTGACGCTCGTCACCATTCCAACTTTATACTACTTGCTGGGCCGATTGGGAGAGCAATTCTTTGGTCCTCTGTCAGGTGAGGTGTCTGAATGAGCAAAAAAAACCAACTTTTCGACCGTATGGTGGAATTTTCCCTTAAGTGTAGGGTAACGATGTTCGTGATATTGCTCACTGTGGTAGCCATTGGTGTGATTTCTGCGCTACGACTGCCGTTGGAAATGAATCCTCGTGGCATGGAAGGTCATTACATTTCTGTGAACGTGCGATGGAATGTTGGGGTTCCGCCTGAGACTATGGAAAAAATTGGGATGCCACTCGAAGAGGAGTTGAGCACGGTGCGAGGTTTGGAGCGTATCGAAACCCATGGTTATAAGTGGGGATCCCGAATTGAGCTCCACTTTAAATACGGTACTGACATGGATGTAGCCTATCGGGAGGTGCGTGATCGAGCCGAGCGTGCCCGCCAGCGATTTCCCGAGGATGCCGATCGAACGTATATTTATAAGTATCAACCAGGTGCTGAGCCGGTCGTTAGTTTTCGAATTAGTTATGATCTTGATTCCGATTATTACAATCTAATCGAAAGGCATATCATTTCCCCAATTAAGCGGATCATGGGGGTCGCTGATGTAGACTTCAAGATCTATCGTAGGGAAGTTAAAATCGAGGTGGATAAAGAAAAAGCTGACGCCCACGGTATAAACATGCGTCAATTAGGCAAGTTGCTTCGTTCGGATAATATTACAATTGCCAGCGGATCGGTATTGGACGGAGGAAAAAAATACACCCTCAAGTCCGCCAGCACTTTCGAGAGTTTACAACAACTTCGGGAGCTGCCTGTTTCCGAAACGGTGATGCTCAAGGACATTGCTGCCATTGTATATGAACCGGAGGAAGCAGAGCGTCTCTATCGCTATAATGGCCAACCTGCCAATGGGATCTCAGTAAAGAGGGAGGGCGAAGCCAATACAGTTGAGGTGAGTAAGGCCGTTGTTGAAGCAATAGAAAAAATCAAAAAAAATCCCAAAGCCCAAGACTTTGACCTCAGTATCTACGAAAACCAAGGAGATGAGATTATGAAGCGGCTTTCTCACCTCGTTGGAAATGGTAAATTAGGCGCACTACTTGCCGCCTTGGTCCTTTTCTTCTTTCTGAGGCAGTTACGTCTCACGTTGGTAATAGTGCTGACAATTCCTCTTTGTCTGTTGGTAGCTCTTGCAACCCTTTATTTTACAGGGGAAACACTCAATAGCCTGACCATCATGGGGTTAGTTATTTGCGTCGGTCTTTTAGTGGATAATTCAGTAGTTATGGCTGAAAACATCCATAGGCACCATCAAGAAGGCATTCCTAAATGGGAAGCATGTATCCGAGGTGTTCGGGAAATTGGTTTTGCCATTACGATTGCGACATTTACCACGTTGATTGTCTTCAGCTCGACTTTGCTGATCGATGGCAAGATGCGTTTTTTTGCCCAGAAAATGTTCTCCCCTGTTTTTGCAGCTATCATTGCATCCTTGATAGCTGCGCTGATGTTCATCCCACTTTGTGTGTATTTAACTCTACCAAATGATAGTAAAATAATTAAAAAGCAATGGTCATTAAG
>Ga0160423_10002999_pt1 | contig 14052 bp, 11 predicted proteins | sample CRUFie14St8metaG_FD_108191 | JGI IMG/M metagenome (GOLD analysis project Ga0160423, IMG submission 108191) | Marine microbial communities from the Costa Rica Dome - CRUD Field 142mm St8 metaG | ecosystem: Environmental > Aquatic > Marine > Oceanic > Photic zone | place: Costa Rica: the Eastern...
ATGAATACAACGAGCATAACTAGAGATTGGGTCAATGTGTAGTCGGCTTGTGTGACTGATTCCACAAAAAGCTTACCAACACCATTGAGATTGAAGACCTGTTCTGTAACAACCAATCCGCCCATCAGAAACGCGAATTCGATACCAATAACTGTAACTACAGGTAGCATAGCGTTCTTTAATGCATGCTTGTTTACAATAATTTTTTCTATCAACCCTTTAGCTCGAGCAGTTCTTACATAATCTTCGCGTAATACATCGAGCATTGCTGATCGCGTCATTCGCGTTGCAACCGAAGAATAACGATAGCCAGTGGCCAGTGCCGGCCAGATTAGCTGTGATAAGTTGTGCATGGGGTCAACCCAGATCGGTTTGTAAAAAATCGGCGGCATCCAGGGAACGCCGGTCCACGCTTGGGTTGCGATTAACAAACCTAAAATAATAATGATTCCAAGCCAGAAGGAGGGCATAGCTATGCCTGCAATACTTATAGCTCGGACAAAATAATCAACAAGGGTGTTTTGCTTTGCAGCCGAGATAACTCCCAGCGGAACTGCTATTATAACAGAAACAAAGGTTGCCATAATGGCTATCTGTAAAGACATAGGAAACCGAATGGCGATTTCGTGAGTAACGTCTTGCTGCGTCCACATAGATTTACCAAGGTCAAATCTAACAAATCCCGCCATGTAGTCGTAAAACTGTTTGATTTTTGGATCTGAAAGTTTCAACATTTCTTGGCACTGTTTAATTTGTTCGGGGTCTGCATAGCCACCTTCACCACCAAATTTCAGCAAGCAGACGTCGCCAGGGATAAGTCTTAAAAGCAGAAAGACAACTACCGCAGCTCCAAACAATGTTGGAAACACCATCAACATTCGTTTCACAATATATGTGTACATCTAAGCCCTAACCGTATTAGAAAGTCAGAAAATAGCCGCTTTGGAATAAACCAAAGCGGCCATAACTACAAGGTGTTTTTATTAATTAACCCCTTGTCTTTTCTTTTCAGCAGCGTCAATCCAGATATTGTCAAGCGACTGGTTTAAATAGTGGCTTGGTGCAATTTTCCAACCTTTTACATATGATCGGTGTGGATTGATTTTGTACCACCAAAGCGTGATTGCCTGAGAAGCAAGGTCGTTAAGAACTCGCTTTTCATACTTACGTAATAGTGGTTTTTGCTGGTCCTGTGTTTCAGCCTTGAGCATCGCATTGTAAATATTTTCGAGCTCGGCATCTTCAAAGTTTGCGTAGTTATTTCCCGCACTTGGAAGAAACTTAGAAACATCTGCTAAGGGATTAACGATCGACTGACAGTTGAAGTCAACGGATACGTCAAAATCTCCCTTTTTGCGCAGGGAAGCATAGAAAGGTGTTGTAGGTTTAACTACTTGGTCTACCTTCATGCCAGCCTTTTTCCATTGTCCCAGTAGCCATGTACCAACTATTTTATATGGCTGGTCAACACCTCTGTTGAGGAACGTGAATTTTAGGCCAGACTGTCCAGCTTCTTGTAACAACTTCTTAGCTTCTGCTCGGGATGCGTTGATGTCTTTTCCATAGCCAGCAATATTGGCTTGGAGTTCCGACATAGGCGTTGCCATTGGATGTGAAGGGAAAACGATACCTCCTGGCGTTTTAACAATCGCGATATTTGAGAGGTACTTGGACCCCGCCATGCGATCGATAGAAAGTGTTAATGCTCTTCGAACTCTTGGGTCGTCAAATGGCTTAACCTCATGGTTAGGGGTAGCAAGTAGAACGCAGTTCCAGTCACTTTCCTGAACCTTAATTTTATCGCCTAGAGCCTTAACAAGATCGTCTCTTGCCTTTGGAGGGAACCCTCTGAACTCGATGTCAGCACGTCCACCACGAATGGCTTGAAGTCGCACAGACATTTTTGGTGCAGCCAACGCAGTGTAGGAGTCGAGGTATGGACGCCCTTTGTGGTGATAGCTTGCGTACTTTTTACCCTTTACGTGGCTACCCTGAACGTGTTCAACGAAACTAAAAGCGCCTGAGCCGTTTATATTTTTCTGGTGCCACTTAAACCCATGTGTATCCAAATCTTTTTTTGAATAGACGAAGTTGAATGGCATCGCCACTGACGGAATAAACGTGCCGCTGGGATGTTTTAGTTTAAAAACAAGTGTTTCGGCATCTGGTGTCGTGATCGACTCGACCATTTTAAAATATGCTTTACGGCTTGAAGCAACACCCTCTGGTGGATTAACAATCTTGTCAAAAGTTGCCTTGATGTCCGCAGAAGTAAGCGGGGTACCATCGTGGAACTTTACACCTGTCCTGATTTTAAAGGTGTACTTCGTGCCGCCCTCGGTACCTTTTGGAACGTCGCCGACACATAGATCACAAACAAAGTCTGTAGGTGATGCTGGATTATCCGGATTTTCGCGGATTAAAAGACTGTAAAACGGTCTGATCGGATGGATCATTCCGAAAGTCGATTCTATATGACCATCGTAAGACGGGATCTTTGAACCAACAACAATGTTGAGGTTTCCGCCATACTCTGGCGCAGCTGCTTTAGCAGTCGAGGCACTGTAAGCAAATGTCGCTCCCAGTACCGCGATACCAAGCTTTTGTGCTAGGCCTTTCATGTATTTTCTCCTTCCCATGTGAGGTGGGGTTCTTAATAAACTCCACTTACCTTTTCAGCGTAGGCTAAGTCGGCAACCAAATTAAGGTTCCGCTCGATAACTTCTGTTTAAACCTAGTTTTCTTTGACCAAGCAAAAACACTCATTAACAGTCCACTGTCAAATGATTCAAAAGAAACAATCGACAAAGCCCATCGCTAGCCGCTACCCTTTCATTTCACAGCCTTCGGGTCAAGCATACAGTGGGAAAAAATCGTTCTATTTTTGCTAATTTTGCAGAAAAAAACATAGAATTTGGAAATGATTAAAATTTAAGCAGAAAATGTTGTTTCACGCACGCTGCGAAAGGGAATAAACAATGAGTGATCTTGAGTTAAAAGCACTAGTTTTTGACGTTTTTGGGACAGTTGTTGACTGGAGAACGAGTATTGCCAATGAGGCTTCTGATCAGCTGAAAAATAAAGGGTTTGATCTTAATTGGTTAGCGTTTGCCGAGGCCTGGCGTGCCAAGTATCAACCTTCGATGGAAGGCGTGAGAAGCGGTAAGCGTGGCTATGTTAGGTTGGACGTTCTTCATTTGGAAAATTTAATGGAAGTACTTGAGGAGTTTAAGGTTAGCGGATTAAGCTCAGCCGAGCTAGAATATTTGAATAAAGCTTGGCATCGGCTTGAGCCTTGGCCAGACTCTGTATCAGGGTTACAACGTCTTAAAAAGAAATTTATTATCGGAACAATGTCTAATGGGAATGTGGCACTGATGGTCAATATGGCAAAGCACAGTGGCTTGCCATGGGACGTAATTTTAGGCGCAGAGCCCGCACAAGCTTACAAGCCTGACCCAAAAACATACCTTACTGGCGTTGATTGGCTCGGGTTACAACCCGACCAGGTGCTTATGTGTGCCGCCCATAACTCTGACCTCGTCGCAGCAAGAAACCAGGGATTAAAGACAGCATTTATTGGTCGTCCAACGGAATATGGTAAAGATCAGTCTGTAGACATTGAGGCAGAGCATGAATTCGACTTTATTACCACTGATATGAATGACCTCGCCGATCAATTAGGTTGTTAAGCAGCGGGAGAAAACGATGTCAGTTGCATTAGCTTACGGCGAATTTTGTGAGAAAATGGGTAGGATTAAGATTGAAGACCATATCTTTCATCATGCCAAGCGAGCGACCATCGATTGGTTTGCTTCGACCATACCCGGCGGCCTTGAGACACCCGCTAAGCTAACCTTTCAGGCATTAAAAGAGGAAATAGGAAGTGGTGCTTCAACCATTTTACCTGCTGGCCAGAAAACGACTCCAAGAAATGCGGCTTTAATTAACGGAACCGCATCCCACACGCTTGAATTTGATGATATATTTCGTGCTGGATTATATCATCCTGGATCGCCCGTTATTTCAGCAGTTATGGCCCTGGCTGATGCGAATGACGTGTCTGGCGAACACTTTTTGCGCGCAGTGATAGCAGGTTATGAAGTTTCAAATAGAATCGCATCAGTTATGGTGCCGGCTCATTATGATTTTTGGCATACAACAGCCACCGTTGGTTTTTTTGGGGCAACGGCGGCTAGTAGTTATATTTTGGGCTCGAACGCAGAGCAAACGGCGCACGCTTTGGCAACATCTGCAAGCATGGCGGCGGGTTTGCAGCAAGCTTTTCAGTCGGATGCGATGACGAAACCAATTCATGCGGGTAGGGCGGCGGAAGGAGGTGTATTAGCTGCATCTCTGGCTAGAGAAGGTATAACTGGGGTTTTAGATATTTTTGAAGCTGACAGAGGATTCGGGAGGGCGATGAGCGATTCTGTTGAATGGGATAGAGCGCTGAATGGTCTTGGCTCTTATTTTACCATCGAGCAAATTACACAAAAAAATCATGCGGCGTGTGGGCATTTACACGCAATAATCGATGCTATTATTCAGCTAAAGATGGAAGAAGAGTTTGAAATCGAAATAATCGAGGAGATCACTATTGGTTCCTATCAAAAGGTACTAGATATTTGTAATAAACCGGAGCCTGTCAGTACAAATGAGGCAAAATTCAGTGCGCAGTTTTGTGCGGCGTCAGCCTTCGTAAAGGGACGATCGCTGAGAACACAGGACTTTCTTAAGAACAATCTAAAAGACCCTGTAGTCAAAAATTTACTAACCAAGGTAGTACTTGACGTTGATCAAAAATGCCAAAAAGCTTTTCCTAACGCACGCTCTGCAAAGGTAAAAGTTAGATTGCGAAATGGAGTTGAATTGGAGAGTTTTGCGCCTACGCGAAAGGGTGACCCAGACCATCCAATGTCTGATAATGAACTTTCCGAAAAATATATGGATCTTGTCCAAATTGTCTTTGATGAAGAAAATACGAGATTGCTTTTGGAAGAGATGTGGACATTCGAAAAAATAACCTCTATGCGAGGGTTTATTGATAAACATTTTGATGAAAGTCGACTACTTATTTAAGAAATTAAGGGGCATGCCGGGTCTTTCCCATTGGCAAGATGCTAAAATGCCATGCCAGGATAAAGTCAAAAAAGCAGTTTTTAGATCCGATCCACCAAAACAAATATTTGTGGTGTAAGGATCGTCGGTCTCTAGGAAGTCTAATGTTCCCCCTTCCGGGCTCGCAATTGTAATCCCTCCCGTCATAAGAGTGGCAACGCAAATATTACCAGATGCTTCTAACGCCAGAGAATCAAACCGTCTGAAGCCTCCATCGCATGTGACCAAACGTCCTCCGTTGACTGAACGAGGGAAAGGTAACTTTTCTACCGTCGCGTCCTCGGTTATTTGAAAATCATAAAGCCGTGCTCCCTCTGTTTCTGCCACATAGAGTGTCTTCTCGTCATGGGACAGACCTATCCCATTTGGTGTGGTAATCGGCTGTATGACTTCACGTATTTCACTCCCATCGGCACGTGCCCAGTATACTGCTCCTCTATCCATGTCTCTATCACGAGCTTTCCCAAGGTCAGTGAACCACATATTTCCAGATTTATCGAAAACTAAATCGTTTGGGCCATTTAATCGGTTCTCTCCACAAGTATCGTATAATCTCTCTACTTTACCCGTTTCTAAATCAACTCTTTCTATTCTTCCAGTGACATAGTCGTCTGACTGGCCTATAGGTCTCAAATAGCCTGAAGAGGCATCTTTTTCCCAATTGAAGCCGCCATTGTTACAAATGTAACAGGCGCCATCTGGTCCGATAGCCGCCCCATTTGGTCCTCCTCCAAGGTCCGCTATTACCTCTTTTTTACCTGTTTTTTGGACACGAGTGAGTGTGCCGCGTGCTATTTCCACCAGTATAATTGAACCGTCGGGCATGGCTATTGGCCCTTCTGGAAATTGTAAACCCTCGGTGATAGCTTGTAATGACTTCATTCAACTCTCCTCATCAAGTTGGTATATGTTTGATGTTACATGAGTTATCTGGGGAAGAAATAGTTATTGGAACCAGAAAATTGAAGTTGAAGTTTAACCACTCTAATAACTAAACTTTTAACATTATTTTACGTAGTTCTGAAATTATGTGCGTGAGGGGATTAGTATGGGGTTCTTTTTAACAAAAGATGACTTTGTTTTTCAAGGACATAATTTACGTCGTCCAGAGTGTGTTTTGGCAACGAAGTCAGGAGATATCTATGCGAGCCATGCAGCAGGCAGGGGCGGTATAGCTCACATTGACGTCAATGGGAGTACGAATTTTATTATGGCCACAGCAGGTGATATCCCGGACGACTTCATCCCTAATGGCTACTCTTTAATGCCAGATGGTTCTTTTTTAATAGCCAACGTTGGGAATGATGGTGGTGTTTATATATTAAATAGAGACGGGACGTTAGTTCCCTTTCTATTGGAAATTGATGGGATAAAGCTTCCCGCTTGTAATTTTGCTAATAGAGACGAATTAGGAAGGATTTGGATATCCGTCAGTACATGGGCAAGAAATCGCGATGAATCTTTCAAAAAGGATGTCGCAGACGGTGTAATAATACTAGTTGATAATAGAGGGCCCCGCGTAGCCGCACAGGGTATAGGGTTTACAAATGAAAATAAGGTTGATCCTTCAGGGCAATGGCTTTTCGTCCATGAGACAATGGGAAGGTCGATTTGCAGGTTCCGAATCAATGGTGATGGTGAACTAGGTGATAAAGAAGTATATGCAGAATATGGTCCCGGCGTTTTCCCAGATGGCTTTGAGTTTGATGCTGAAGGTGGTATTTGGTGTACTAGTGTCGTAAGCAACCGAATAATAAGAATTGATAAGAATGGCGAACAAGTAACGGTATTCGATGAAGGTGATGAAGAAACCACTTCCAGGGCGGAGGCTGCCTATCAAAATGACACTTATACGAGAGCGCACTTGAAGGCTGGTGATAAAAGCATACTCGGAAATTGTGCGAGCATTGGATTTGGCGGTCATGATCTGAAGACATGTTTCATTGGCTCTTTAGCATCTGATAGAATAGCGAGTTTTCGCTCCCCCGTCGCCGGGGTCGTGCCACCTCATTGGAACTTTTAAATCTTTATTACTCTATTAAATAGGATGTCACGATGGCACTTTCGGGAATACGCGTTATCGATTTAACAAGAATATTAGCAGGCCCGTTTTGCACCTTGATGTTGGCCGATATGGGAGCCGAAGTTATTAAAATTGAGCCTCCAAAAGGCGATCCCGTCAGACAGCAAGGTATCGTCAAAAATGGACTAAGCTGGTATTTTGCCCAGTTCAATAGGAACAAGAAGTCGGTTGTTTTGGACCTTTACTCCGAAGAAGGAAAAAAATACTTGGAACTTCTATTGGAAACGGCCGATGTGTTGGTGGAAAATTACAGGCCCGGTGTACTAGCGAAAATGGGTTTTCCACGGGAACGTTTGGAGGAGATAAATCCGAAATTAATTCACGCAAGCGTAAATGGATATGGATCAACCGGTCCCTACGTGGACAGGCCCTCTTTTGATTTTATAGCGCAAGCTATGAGCGGGTTCATGAGTGTTAATGGCTCGCACGAAGGAGAGCCGATGCGAGCTGCGCCGCCAATGAGTGACTTGATAGCTGGTCTGTATGCAGCATTTGGCGTTGTAACCGCACTTCAAGCCCGCCATCGGACTGGGAGAGGTCAAACTGTCGAGTCAAGTTTAACAAATGGTCTAATAAGTATGATGGCATACTTGTCCGCAGAATATTTTGCTACTGGAATTATCCCTTCAAGGACGGGTAATAACCATCCGATTGCATCGCCATATGGTTTGTTTCGGGCGAGTGACGGCAGAGTTGCAGTAGCACCCTCCAATGATGTATTTGTGAAGCGATTTCTCACTGTATTAGATTTAGACTATCTTCTTGATGAGGATAAGTTTTGCACGAATGACCAGCGCATGAAAAATCGTGATGAGTTATTGGAAATAATAAACAAGGTGACAGAAAAACAATCAGTGGATCATTGGATTAAGGTTATAAATGAGGCGGGGTGTCCATGTGGCAGGACAATGGACTTAAAGGAAGTGTTCGAGGATCCTCAAGTCTTGGCACAGGAAATGATGCTAGAGGTTGACCATCCGGGTAGGGGTCCTGTGAAGATGACCGGGTTTCCAGTTAAATTATCAGAAACACCCGCAAAGGTACATCGTCCAACCCCTGAACTTGGTGCTCACACGTCTGCAGTCTTGGGATCACTGAAGCCTAGGAAAAGTGATTGAGCTTTTAATTTAGACTTTAGCTATCACCCATCTTAAGTGCTTCGATAAAGGCGGATTGCGGGATATCAACACGTCCAAATTGGCGCATTTTTTTCTTACCCTTTTTTTGTTTTTCTAGGAGTTTTCTTTTTCTGGAAACATCCCCGCCATAGCATTTAGCTGTTACGTCTTTCCGCATAGCGCTAATTGTTTCTCGCGCGATAATCTTGCCCCCTATTGCTGCTTGCACTGGGATTTTAAAGAGTTGCCGGGGTATTAAATCCTTAAGGCGGGCGCATAATTCTCGTCCTCGTGTTTCCGCTTGTGAAGCGTGAACCACCATGGATAGAGCGTCAACTGGCTCCGCATTCACTAACACGCTCATACGAACTAAATCGCCTGTAATGTAATTGTCCATTTGGTAATCAAAACTAGCATATCCACGTGAAATAGATTTAAGTCGATCATAGAAGTCGAAGACAACCTCGTTTAGTGGCAATTTATAAACGACCATTGCCCGAGCACCTACATATGTTAGTTCTACCTGCTCTCCTCGACGTTCGGTACATAGCGATAGTATAGGGCCCAAAAATTCGTCTGGAACAAATATAGTAGCTTTGATCCATGGTTCCTCAATATTGTTGATTTTCACAACATCGGGCATATCGGATGGATTATGGAGTTGTAATGTTTCACCAGAATTCATGTTGATTTTGTAGACAACACTTGGTGCGGTTGTAATAAGATCTAAATCAAATTCTCTCTCTAAACGTTCTTGGATAATCTCGAGGTGCAGAAGACCTAAAAAGCCGCAGCGAAATCCAAACCCAAGTGCTGCAGAAGTTTCTGCTTCAAAAGAGAAACTAGCGTCATTTAACCGGAGCCGTTCTAAGCTTTCCCTTAATTGTTCGTAGTCCGCTGCATCGATTGGAAAAAGTCCGCAAAACACAACAGGTACACTTGGTTTGAAACCATCTAGAGGGACAGATGTTGGATTCCTATCCTCGGTAATAGTGTCGCCCACCTGTGTGTCCGCAACTGTTTTAATGGCGGCTGTAAAGAAACCTAGTTGGCCCGACCCGAGACTTTCTACCTCTGTCAGTTTTGGTGTAAATACGCCCACTCTATCAACTAAGTGCGTTGCGCCAGTTTGCATCATACGGATTTTCGTGCCCTTTTTTATTGTTCCATCGTACACTCTTATAAGGGCAATGACGCCTAGGTACGCGTCATACCAAGAATCAACGAGCAACGCCTTCAAAGGCCCTTCCTCGTCTCCTACTGGCGGAGGTAACTTTTCAACTAATGCCTCGAGGACCGCCTTTATATTCAAGCCAGTTTTTGCAGAAATTTCGACCGCTTCTGAAGCATCTAAACCGATGACCTCTTCTATCTGATTTCGTACTCTTTCAGGCTCAGCGGCCGGAAGATCAACCTTGTTTAACACCGGTATGATTTCGTGATCAGCATCGATTGCCTGATATACGTTTGCTAATGTTTGTGCTTCAACGCCTTGGCTCGCATCCACTACAAGTAGAGAGCCCTCACATGCTGAGAGTGACCGGCTGACTTCATATGAAAAATCTACATGGCCTGGCGTATCCATTAAGTTTAGCTCGTAGATATCACCATCCTTATCGGTAAACTTTAGTTGGACTGATTGCGCTTTAATCGTGATTCCGCGTTCTCGCTCAATATCCATAGAGTCGAGAACTTGTTCTTTCATTTCTCGTTCAGAAAGTCCGTCGCACACTTGGATAAGACGATCAGCAAGTGTAGACTTCCCGTGATCTATGTGGGCTATTATTGCAAAATTTCTTATTTTGGAGAGATTACCCATGGCTCGAACTTACTATCTCAAAAGTTGTAAAAAAGTTCTAAAAGATCTGATTTGAAAGGGCTCTGTGTCATGAGCTAGTGGTTGCCGTGCTAATATTGTTTTCCCTAAATGGGTGGGAGGGATACGTTCCTAGAACTTGCACAGCTCCTTCCGGGCAGAAGAATTGCAATTCTTCGAGAGCTAGCTTCATGGCAGGCTCGTTAGGGTGTCCGTCAGCGTCGACGTAAAACTGTGCAGCAGCGAATGAACCGCCTATCATGTAAGATTCAAGTTTAGTTAGGTTAATCCCATTAGTGGCAAATCCACCAAGTGCTTTGTAGAGCGCTGCTGGTACGCTCCTTACTTTGAAGATAATCGTGGTTATGCATCTAACGCTGTTGAGGTCTGGCACAATTGGTTCCCTCCCCATGATTAACATCCGCGTAGTATTATGATCAGCGTCTTCAACACTTTCTCTCAATATTTCCAGTCCATAAATCTCGGCGGCAAGCCGTGGTCCGATTGCGCCTATTTTGGGGTTTTTCCTCTCGGAAACATCTCGTGCTGCGCCGGCTGTGTCTGGGTGCTGAACTGGTTTAGCAGATAACTCTTGTAATAATCTCCTCGACTGACCTAGCGCGTGCACATGGCTATGTATTTCTTCCAATTCTTCCGGTTTTGCGCCCTTTAATCCCAGCAGCATGGCATTTATTCTTTGGAAATGCTCGTCTACAATGTAAAGCCCGGATCCCGGTAACAGATGGTGAATGTCCGCAACTCTACCAGCAACAGAGTTTTCCACTGGTACCATAGCGAATGTCGCTCGTTTTTCCTGAACTGCGGCGAGCATCTCTTCAAAACTATGACACGGAAGTACAGCGAGCTCCGGCCTAGCTTCCATACACGCCATATGAGAGTTGGCACCGAGCTCGCCTTGGAAAGCTATAATGTCTTTTGTTTCTGTCACAAATTTAACCACTTGTTATTGTAATAGCACTTTAGCTTTTTCTAAATCTTCCGGAGTATCGACACCAAAGGGTACGGTGTCAACGAGGGCAACATCAATTCTTATCCCATTTTCTAATGCTCTTAACTGCTCTAATTTCTCCTGCTGTTCCAGACGAGATATGGGAAGTTTTACAAAACGTTCAAGAGCGCGTCTTCTGTAGGTGTAAAGGCCGATGTGGTGGTACATCGGACCATTGCCAGTAGGTGCAGGGGCTCTCGTAAAATATAGGGCCCTGCCTGTGATCCCGTCATTATTCCACGCTACTATAGCTTTCACGATTGAAGGAGATAATTTCTCTTCTGGAATCGTGATTTTAGCAACCACTGTCCCAATATCTACGTGTTCATTACTCAATAACTTATAAGCAGCCTCAATTGTCGATCGCTCAAGCAAGGGAAGATCTCCTTGCAAATTGATAATGATATCATGCTTTTTAAAGGGGTCTGCCTCCTCAAGTGCAGCAAAAATTCTATCGGACCCAGACGGCAGAGCTGGATCTGTTAAGATTGCTTCTCCGCCTTCATTTTGAATTGCCTCCGAAATTGCCTCATCGCCGCTTGCAACTATAACTCTCCCGAGATTCGCATTCATAGCAATTTTCCAAACCCGAACTATCATGGGTACACCGTTTATGTCGGCAAGAGGTTTGTTAGGTAGCCTCGTTGAGTTCATTCGAGCAGGGATTAAAAGGATTGGATTGCTATCAGAAATCATCAGTGAACCTTGATTAGGATCATTGCGACTAATTGCCGCTTGAGACCGCACATTTAAACCAACGAATTGTCATTTTGTTTAATATTCGATAAAAAATTATAAACGTTGTAAAGTATACAGTTGTATGTTGGACAGTTACTAATGAAAACGTTAAGTTGGTTCGTTTTTATACGCTAGTGGTACTTAAGTTATAAAGTTGGGGAATTTGCAATGGCGTCTTTGGAAATGAATAAAATTGCCGCGGGAGTTCTGTGCGCCAGCTTACTTGCCATGGCTGCGGGTAAGATTGCAGACGTGCTCGTGAGCCCGGAAAATCTCGAAAAAAACGCTTATGAAGTTGACACTAGCCAAATAGCCAGCCCAGCCGCATCGTCAGCGCCAGCTGGTCCCTCTCTTGAACCGGTGATGGGCTTGCTAGCTTCAGCTGACCCGATAGCAGGGCAAAAAGTATTTAAAAAATGCTCAGCGTGTCATTCCGTCACCAGTGGTGGGAAGCATAAAGTGGGTCCAAACTTATACGATATTGTGAACGCAAAAATTGGTGCGAAGGATGGCTTTGGTTATTCGAGCGCGATGAAAGGCTTTGAGCCTGCGCCAAACTGGGACTACGCTGCCCTTAATGGTTTTTTAAAGAAGCCAAAAGAATATATGCCTGGAACAAAAATGGGTTTTGCGGGCTTAAAAAAGGTTAAAGACCGCGCCTCTGTGATTGCTTACCTTCGAACACTCGCAGATACACCCGCAGCACTACCTACCGAAGATCAGATTGCAAAAGAAGCTTCGGGAAGCTAGAGCACAACAGGAGATGTCTACAAGTCCATGGATGACATAAATGATTTTGCAACTTTCGCTGAAAAGTTAGCTGATGCCAGCGGTGAAATTGTTTTAAGCTATTGGCGGAGCCAATTAGAAGTTATCCGGAAATCGGACGAAAGCCCTGTAACTAAAGCGGACAGGGAAGCCGAAAAAAAAATCCGTGAGCTAATTGAAGCCGAATATCCCCACCATGGGATATCTGGTGAAGAGTTCGGCGATGTTCGCCTTGATGCAGAATATATATGGTCACTCGATCCAATTGATGGGACAAAAGCTTTTATAAGCGGTTCTCCCTTGTTTGGTACTCTGATTGCGCTTTTAAAAAACGGCGACCCTATTATGGGAATAATCAATATCCCTGCCACGGGTGAGAGATGGATAGGCGGAAAAGATTTACCGGCCAACCTCAATGGCGTTGAAGTCAGAGTTAGGAAAGGCCTAGACCTCTCAGAAGCGACTTTGGCATCGACAAGTCCCAAGATGTTTTTAGGAAGGGACGCAGAGCGGATCCAAAGGGTCCAAGACAAGGTAAAACTTCCAATATTTGGAGGAGATTGCTACCTCTACGGAATGTTGACCTTGGGGACTATAGATCTGGTGATCGAGGCGAGCATGTCTGACTATGACTATTTGGCTCCAACGGCCATGGTTCACGCCGCTGGAGGAGTTGTGACAGGATGGGGTGGCGAGCAATTGGGACTAGGAACCACTGATAAAATTATTGCGGCCGGGGACCCAAAACTCCATGCTGAAGTGATAAAATTATTAAATGACGATTGAAATTAGCGTCAATTAAAAAGCCATAGACTTTGTTAGAAGAAACGCTATTTTCTTCACAATTAGATGCTACTTACATTTATGGTTGTGATACGGATTTCCAGATGAGGCTCTCTTTCTTATACACTTTAGTTTTTGCTTTCACTGTCCTAGCTAACGAAACATATGCCAATCAAAAAGAGGCTTCACATGCTTTTGCTATGCACGGTAAACCGAAATACGGAGAAAATTTTAAACATTTTGAGTACGTAAACCCGCTCGCACCTAAAGGCGGCAAGCTTATTAATGAAGCTATGGGCACCTTCGACAGCTTTAATCCATTCATTCTTAAAGGAGTCAAAGCAGCAGGTTTAGGATTAATTTATGATAGTCTTATGATTGGTTCCTCAGATGAAGCTTTCACAAATTACGGTCTGATAGCTGAGAGCATAATTGTCCCAGAAGATAGATCCTGGGTTTCCTTTAATCTCAATCCAGATGCAAAGTGGCACGATGGAAGGCCAATTTCCGTAGACGATGTAATATGGACTTTTAATACCCTCATATCTGAAGGCCACCCGTCCTTTAAAATTTATTATCGTGATGTGGAATTAGTGGAAGAGACTGGCAAACGACA
>Ga0160423_10003001_pt1 | contig 14051 bp, 19 predicted proteins | sample CRUFie14St8metaG_FD_108191 | JGI IMG/M metagenome (GOLD analysis project Ga0160423, IMG submission 108191) | Marine microbial communities from the Costa Rica Dome - CRUD Field 142mm St8 metaG | ecosystem: Environmental > Aquatic > Marine > Oceanic > Photic zone | place: Costa Rica: the Eastern...
TATTCAGAACTTAACAACAATGGTTTGGATGCCATTGTTATTAATACCAGCGGTTGCGGGACTACTGTAAAAGACTATCACCATATGTTTAAGGGGACTGAGCATGAAGATAAGGCCAAGGCTATTGCGGGCTTGGCTAAGGATATTTCTGAAGTTTTAGTTGAATTAGACCTTCCTGAGCAGGCAGAAAATCATATTAATATAGCTTATCATTCAGCCTGCTCTTTGCAGCATGGGCAACAAATAACTAGCTATCCAAAGGATATGCTCAAAAAGTGTGGCTACATAATTAGCGAACCAAAAAATTCTCACCTTTGCTGTGGATCTGCAGGTACATATAATTTGTTACAGCCAAAAATCTCACAAGAACTAAAAAATAGAAAAATTCAGAGCCTAGAGGCAAAAAACCCCGATGTAATTGCAGCTGGAAATTTGGGCTGTATGATGCAGATTTCCTCCTCAACAAATATTCCAGTAGTTCACACAGTTGAACTAATTGATTGGGCAACGGGAGGACCTAAACCCAATAAATTAAAGATTTAAAATTAGCTAAACTTTTTCAGATCCAAAATCATATAGAAAAATTTTGTAACTTCTTGAAATTAATTTTTTTATCCCCACATCTTAAGCTGAGGCGCCAAATAGGGTCTCTAAACATTAACTGCCTATGCCGACTTACGGGTAGGTGCAAATTGGAATCGCTCATAGGAGGATAAACAATGAGACAATTTGATTTTTCACCACTTTACAGAGCCACTGTAGGGTTTGACCAAATAGCAGACATGTTTGACCGGGTTCTTACTTCCGATACACAAACTTCTAGCTATCCCCCCTATAATATAGAGAAAATTGATGAGGATGCATATCGTATCTCCGTAGCAGTAGCCGGCTTTTCTGAGGCTGACCTGAATGTTGAGGTTAAAGAGAACTCCTTGTTTATTTCGGCGGGAAAAACAGACGAAAAACAAAAGAATTACTTGCATAGAGGCATTGCGAATCGCAGTTTTGAGCGGCGGTTTCAGCTGGCCGATCACGTGCATGTAAATGGGGCAAACCATTCAGATGGAATGCTTCACATAGACTTAAAACGAGAAGTTCCCGAGGCATTGAAGCCAAGAAAAATACATATATCTAATGGATCTTCAAAACAAACGATTGAGGCTTTAGCCAGCTAACCTAACTTTGATAGCGCTGGCTACCCTGCCGGCGCTACCACCGCAACAATAGGCCCAATATCAAAACCAAAGTCTACTCGATTAAATTTTGGTGAGTATAGCCTGGATATATTACCATCCAGATAAAGAGCATTATCAATTTTTAAATGATCTAAGAAGGTACGAGCAAAGTGATGAAAATTCACTGCTTGATTTGAAATTAAAAATATTGCTTTTAATCCATCTCTGGTAATGCCAACTCCGCTTCGGACGAATCTCGAAGCTCCATCCTTCAAGAATTGTGGGTGAATTTTGCCATCAATGACTAGCAAAGGACCCGATTGTGTAGCGTATTGGCACTTTATTTTGCCTCGCGCAAATTTTTTTGTTTCTAGGATCAAAAATTCTCTTTTATTAAAGCAAAATACACCATTAGGTAATAACCCAAAGTTACCGGGCCCATCTCTGGTAATGAGAGGTGAAAATTCCTTGAAATTTTCGACATACATGCCAACTGGAGATCTATCAGCGTGGTACATTCCACCATTTGTGGCAAAAATAATATTGATACCTTGCTCTGTCAGAAAATTATCTAATTCTTGGAACTGTCCAAAATTTTTTCCAGTTTTATCATATAAAAAAAGGCGTATATCATCTTCTGGTATTTTGGCTGTACAAGCAGTGAACGCTGCTTCTTGAAATTTAAAATCCTGGCACTCAGCTGACCAAACGGGGGTAATCCATAACACTATGATAAACATAAATACTTTCATTTAGTATTCAAATCTCGTTTTATATTTTCCTGACTAAAAAGCCTTCTTGTCTCATCCATTCTGTCAAATGTTTCGTCTATGCGAAACCTCAAGTCAGGTGTATATTTCAATGTTAATTTTTTTGATATTGACCTGCGGATCTCGGATTTGTTTTTTGCCAACAGTGCAATTAAATCTTCGCCGCCTTGACCACCTAGTGGACAAACATAAGCTGTTGCAATTTTTAGATCTGGAGATGCCGTTACTTCACTTACTGTTACAGATATTCTATTTAAATCAGGATCATGAATTATGCCTTGCATTAATATTTCCGACAGTGCTCTCCGTATGAGCTCTCCCACCCGTAGTTGCCTTTGCGATGGTCCGAGGCTCTCGTTAAATTTATTCTTTGCCATTTCTTATAATCTACTACCTTTATATTGAACTTTGCCAAACGGATGCAGGCACGTTATGCACAGTATAGCATAGTACTAAGGACGTAAAATGACTGATTTACTGAAAGTAGCGGTAACTGGCGCTTCGGGGCGAATGGGGCAAACTCTTATTAATCTAATTACTAAAAGTGAAAAACTGGAACTCGTAGGTGCACTCGAACGTGTAAACCACGAATGGGTTGGGCGAGATATAGGTGTTGCAATGGGTGGCAGCGAGCTTGGAGTGGTTGTTTCTGAAGATCCAATTGAAGTAATTGCAAATGCCGAAGCGGTCATTGATTTTACCACGCCAGCAGCAACCGTTGAGTTTTCAAAGTTTGCCGCGCAAGCTCGCGCTATTCATGTTATTGGCACAACTGGAATGTCTGAAGAAGATTTAGAAAAAATCAAGGCGGCAAGTTTCCACTCGGTTATAATTAAAGCTGGAAACATGTCTCTTGGTGTAAATTTATTAGTAGCCTTGACTAGAAAAGTTGCAATGGCACTTGATGATGAATTTGATATCGAAATTATTGAGGCGCATCACAAACATAAGGTAGATGCTCCTTCTGGAACTGCTTTGATGCTTGGTGAAGCAGCGGCAGAGGGTAGAGGCATAAGTTTATCTGAATCAGCAGATAGAGGCCGAGATGGAATAATTGGAGCTCGCAATAAAGGTTCTATTGGATTTGCCTCAATCAGGGGTGGTGATGTTGTAGGAAAGCATGACGTTTTATTTGCATCAAATGGTGAGCAATTGGTCCTGAGCCATAATGCAACAGATAGGAACATATTTGCTCGAGGTGCTTTAAAAGCAGTTCTTTGGGGCAAAGACAAACAGCCTGGTCAGTATGATATGATGGATGTATTAGGTTTAAATTAGGTTTGGATCTTTAAGAAGAATTTATGGCGATTAGGACATTCATTTTAAAACTTATTACTTTTGTGTTTATGGCTAGTCTGGTTTCAGCAAGTGAAACTAGCATTACCAGTCGTTCTGATTTCGAAAATTTAGTGATTAATAAAAAATTAGAACGGTTTTTAATTTCATTATCTGTAACAGGGGACGGCAAAATAAAAGGTTCTGCAGCCGGTAGGAATGTCACTGGAGATTGGGATTGGATAGATGGGTTTTTTTGCAGAACTCTACTTTGGGGTGCTCGAGAGCTGAAATATAATTGCCAGCAAGTAACTTTTGATGGTAATCGTTTACGCTTTATTTCTGATCAAGGTAAAGGACAATCGGCGAGCTTCGCGCTGCGCTAACTTTGATTTTTAAACGGCTCCATCCCTTTTCTGGCTAATTCATCTGCCCGCTCATTTTCTAGGTGTCCGGCATGCCCTTTAACCCACTCCCAGATAACTTCATGCCTTGATCTAGCTTGATCTAATCTGCGCCATAATTCAGCATTTTTAACTGGTTTTTTTGATGCTGTTTTCCATTTGTTATTTTTCCAATTTTCTAACCATTGGGTCACACCATTTTTGACGTATGAGCTGTCAGTGATAATTTTTAGTTTACTGGGCCTATCTAGAGCTTCCAAAGCGGATATTGCGGCCAATAACTCCATCTGGTTATTAGTTGTGTTTTTCTGGCCACCAAAAAGTTCTCTTTCCTTGATAATTTTTTCTTGTTTTTTGGCAACTAATAGTACCCCCCAGCCTCCAGGGCCAGGATTTCCTGAGCAAGCTCCGTCCGTGTAAGCAAATAAATTATGCATGACTAAGAATTATGATAAATTTTGCACTTTCACCATCTAAACCTTTTGCCTCGCCTAAATGGTGTGAAATATGATAAAACCCCTCATTTGATAGTATATTTCTAATTTCCTGTTCTTCGAAGTATGAATATTTCCGCCCAATTTTGTCCCGCTGTTCCCCTGTACCTAATTTTAATCCAATACTAAACAAACCATGAGGCTTTAAACTTTTGAATATGGTCTTGATGAAAGGTGTTATCTCTTTTTTTGTAGCATGCAGGAGGGAAAAATTAGCCCAAATCCCGTCATATTTTTTGGTAGCTCGGAATAATTTAAAATCTGCTACCCACCAATTAATTTTTGTTTCCATTGAAGCGATTTCAATCATTTTTTCTGATGCATCGAAAGCATCAACTTCAAAACCATCTGCTAAAAATCTTCTTGCAAAATAGCCTGGCCCACACCCATAGTCCAAAACGAGACTATTCTTTGGTAATGCATTTGAAAAATCACCATACGCTTTCAAAGAAATTTTATCTATATCCAGATTAGCGTATTCTGCTGCATTTTTATTATAGATATCAATTGTTCGGTTATCCATTTACCACCCTAAATTTATAGACAAACAAATAACAACAAAAAGTGTTAGAATAGTTCTCAAAGACAGCCACCACTCTGGAGTTAGTTGCCAATAATAGAAGCGTATATCTATTGCAAACACCCCTAAAAACCCCATAATTAGGCTTGTGACTGGGTTCATTAATAAACCGTTAAAAGTAAAGAATGCCCATAGTGCTGGTAAAACTGATAATATGAATCCAAACGGTCGTCTTTTATCGCCTACGTTTGCTGCGAAACCCCATAAAACGCCAGACATGAATGCGAGAATGATCGTGCCATAAATCAAAGTTACCCTAGAGCCGGTATATTCATCGCTTAGCCCATTTAATTTCAAGTTTTCTGAAACAAAATTGGTAGAAGTTGCCGCTCCCCAAAAAAAAGGTATCAGGCCCGCTAAGCCCAAAATTAAGGCCGAATTAGGAATTTTTTTCACGCTGGTTCTCGTAGAACTCTTGGCACTTTGAAGTTAACGTTTTCAACTGCTGTTTCGACAATTTCTACGTCAACATGATGGTTCTCTTTGAACGAGTCAATAACTTCATTTATTAGAACTTCTGGGGCCGATGCACCTGCGGTAATACCCAAGGTTTCTATACCTTTTAATGCTCTAAAATCTATTTCATCTGCCCTTTGAACGAGTTGTGAGTATTTACAGCCAGCTCGTTTGCCTACTTCTACTAGGCGTTTAGAATTAGATGAATTTGGAGCACCAACTACTAACAGTGCGTCAATTTTGTTTGCTATTTCCTTGACTGCAAGCTGTCGATTTGTTGTTGCGTAGCAAATATCTTCTTTGTGAGGGCCCTGAATAGCGGGAAACTTTTTTTGTAGTGCTTGAACAACCGAAAAAGTGTCATCTATAGAAAGCGTTGTTTGTGTAACATAGGCAAGATTTTGGGGATCCCTTACCTCTAAAACTTGAACATCTAATTCATCTTCAACGAGTAGAACTTCTCCTTCTGGTAGTTGTCCCATCGTCCCGATTGTTTCAGGATGGCCGCGGTGACCGATCATTACAATTTGCAATCCATTTTTGTTATGTCGCTCTGCCTCAATGTGAACTTTGCTGACTAGCGGACAGGTAGCATCTACAAAAACGAGATTTCTTGCTTCTGCCGCACTTGGTACGGCTTTTGGCACACCATGCGCAGAAAAAATAACTGGCCGGTCATTGGGACATTCATCCAGATCTTCAACAAAAATTGCGCCTTTATCTTTTAAACTGTCCACTACAAACTTATTATGAACAATCTCATGTCTAACATAGACGGGTGCTCCCCATTTATCTAATGCCATTTCGACTATTTGAATTGCACGGTCGACTCCGGCACAGAACCCCCTTGGCGCTGCTAGAAAGATTTTTAGTTCCGGCTTTTTCATATTTATCTCAAAGCATAATATTCAGTTTGACAATATGAAGCGTACCATTATCCGTAAATAGAAAAGTTCTATTATTTTCTATTTTGTAAACTTTTATTTCGATAAAATTTTAGCTATTTTGTTTCAATATTTAAGAATTTAGCTGTTTTAAATCATTTAACTGCTGTGAGACTAAAATGCATGAACTTAAAAAACGATAAATTTCTAATAGCTTTAGGAAGCAATATTAGTTTAGGGAGCGTTCAACCTTTAGAAATAATTAAAAGAGCAATCGTCGAATTAAGTAATACTGATATTGATGTGGTTTCCCTAAGTAGGTTTTATGAAACTCCTGCTTATCCAGAAGGAAGCGGACCAAATTTCATCAATTCTGTAGTCAAAGCTAAAGCTAAGGATTCTTCACAACAGCTATTGCAGAAATTGCACGAAATAGAGCAAAGATTTAATAGGCAGAGGATTTCACGTTGGAGCGCTAGGACACTGGATCTGGATTTACTAGCGCTGGAGGGACAGGTGCTTCCAAGTAGGGAGATATTTCTACAATGGCTAGACTTGCCGATAAGTGAACAAAAGAAAAAAATACCAAAGGAGCTGGTTTTACCTCACCCCAGAATTCAAGATAGAGCGTTTGTTTTATTACCGCTGTTGGACATAGAGCCGAATTGGACACACCCTGTACTCAAAAAGACAGTTTCTCAACTTTATGACGAATTATCGGAGCAAGAAAAAAAGAATATTCAGATAGTGGAATAAAGACTTGTCTTTAAATGTGTGAGGTCTTATATGCTCAAATTCTATTAGTATATTTAGGAGAGCCAAATGGCGCGGGTTACTGTCGAAGATTGTGTTGATAAAATTCCTAATAGATTTGAGCTAGTTATGCTCGCTTCTCATAGAGCTCGAGAAATATCTTCAGGCTCATCTATTACTGTAGATAGAGACAACGATAAAAACCCTGTGGTTTCATTGCGAGAAATTGCTGATGAAATGCAATCTGCCGACGAGCTCCGTGAAAGATTAATTGAATCCAACCAGACGCAAATTGAAGTAGACGAACCAGAAGACGACTCAATGGCAATGCTAATGGGAGAAGAGACTGATCAACCAGTAGATGACGATATGTCTGAAGAGAAGCTTTTGAGAGCTTTAATGGCGTCACAGAGGCAGTAATTCGATAAAGTCTTGCTGGGAATTGCATGCTGACAGCAGAAGCTCTTGCAGATTTAGTTTTAAAATATAATCCCAAATCGAATTCAGCTAAAATCGTCGAAGCCTATAAATACGGTCAAAATAAACATGAAGGCCAGCTTCGGAAATCTGGAGAGCCCTATTTTACGCACCCGGTTGCTGTAGCAGAAATTTTAGCTGAGCAGCGTTTGGATGATTCAACAATCATCACCGCTCTCTTACATGACACAATTGAAGATACAGGCTCAACAAAACAGGATATTGCTAGGTTGTTCTCGCATGAAATATCCGAACTCGTTGACGGCGTAACAAAACTAACCAAAATTCAATTGAGCTCTATGGAGACGCAAGAAGCGGAAAACATTCGAAAATTGTTGATGGCTATCGCTCAAGATATCAGAGTAATTCTTGTTAAGTTAGCTGATAGGCTGCACAATATGCGTACAATAAAGGCAATGCCACGCGATAAACAGCAGCAAAAAGCCCGAGAAACAATGGATATTTTTGCACCTCTAGCGGGTCGTATGGGTATGCAGTTTATCCGGGAAGACTTAGAGGATTTAGCATTTAAAATCTTAAATCCTAAGGGGCGAGAATCTATAATACGCAGGTTTATCAATTTGCAAAAAGATGCAGGTGATGTAATTCAACGAATCTCACGTGACATGCATTCGGAATTTGGAAAAGAATATATCGAAGCTGAGGTTTTAGGACGGGCAAAAAAGCCTTACTCCATGTGGCGCAAAATGCAAGAAAAGGAGCTATCTTTTTCCCGTCTTTCAGATATTTATGGATTTCGAATTATTTGTGCCTCTGAAGTAGATTGTTACAGAATTCTTGGAGTAATTCATCGTCGCTGGAAAGCTGTTCCAGGGCGTTTTAAAGATTATATCAGTCAACCTAAAACAAATGGTTATCGATCTATTCATACGACTGTGTCTGGACGCGATGGAAAACAAGTAGAGGTCCAAATTAGAACGCGTCAAATGCACGATGTAGCGGAAAGTGGCGTTGCCGCTCACTGGTCATATCGTGATGGTGTAAGAAGTGAAAACCCCTTTACTGTTGATCCTGTGCAATGGATTACACGCCTAATCGATGAATTTGACAGCGAAGAAGATCATGAGGTTTTTTTAGAAGCTGTTAAATTGGAAATGTACGCAGATAAAGTTTTTTGTTTTTCTCCAAAAGGTGACGTTCTAACTTTTCCAGCAGGTGCAACGCCAATAGATTTTGCTTATGCTATTCATACAAGAATAGGAAATTCTTGTGTTGGTGCAAAGGTCGATGGCCTAAGAGTTCCTCTCTGGACTAAATTGCGCAATGGCCAATCGGTTGAAATTATAAGTGCTCAAGGGCAGAATCCTCAGCCTACATGGTTAGATATGACCGAGACTGGTAAAGCTAAAACTGCGATACGTAGAGCCCTTAGAGAGGCCGACAAAGAACGCATGGTTGTTATGGGCAAAGCTTTATTGAGAACTGCATTTGAACATATCGGGAAGAAAGCTACTGACAAGTCACTTGAGCTTGCTGCCTCAAAAATGCGCTTTTCAAATTCTAAAGAACTTTTAGCTCGCGTTGGCAGTACCGAAGTAAGACCTGGCCACGTGGTTCAGTTAGTTCATCCTGAGGTTACTGCCGCTGATGAATTTGATGTAGATCAAGCGAGTGCAGTTATAGGTTTAAATGAGGGTCAGTTTTTAGATCGGAGACCATGTTGTGGGCCCTTGCCTGGTGAGCGAATTGTCGGCATTGCTTCAGGAGGGTCGGGCGTTTCTATTCATGCCATAGACTGTCTTGAATTGGCTCGTTTTGAAGAAAAACCAGAACTGTGGATAGATTTGCATTGGCAGGCTGGGAAGCATGCTGCAGTGTATCCCACAGGCATTGAAATAACGATTAGTAATGACGCAGGCGTTTTGGGTAGAGTTTGTACTATAATTGGAGAAATGGGGGCTAACATTTCTGATTTAACCTTTGTGGATAGAAAGCCAGACTTTTATAAAATTGAAATCTCTGTTGAGTTAAATGGTATTGAACACTTGCATTCTTTGCTAACTCAGTTAGAGGCAGAAGGAGAGGTGGCATCCATAAAGCGGTGCCGCGGTTATAAGCTCGAAAATATATCTCAAAAATAAGGAAATTTTACCTTGGTATTTAAACGGCGAGATAGGCGGTCAATAATAAGTTTATTGATCCGTTTCTTTTGGCCAAAAGGTGGATGGAGAAGAGCTTTTCACTACGTACAATATCGGCTGCGCCGATTGCCAGACTCATCGCAAAAGATTTCTCGCGGTATTTGGGCTGGTTTATTCACCACTTTTACTCCCTTTTATGGACTACATTTTCTTACGGCCGCAATTATAGCCAGAGCTTTGAAGGGAAATATTCTGGCTGCACTATTGGCAACATTTTTTGGGAATCCACTTACTTACGTCCCAATAGGTGTAGTTTCCTTACAAACAGGCCATTTTTTTCTTGGAACTGATTACGTGCCTCCGGGGGAGGGCGGCAAATCAATTTTAGAAAAGTTTTTAGATGCAGGAGCGGATCTTCAACAAAATGTTTTAGCTTTTGTTAAGGGTGTGGATACGGATTGGTCGCGATTAGAGATATTTTACCAAGAAGTCTTTTTCCCTTACATGATAGGTGGAATTATACCTGGGTTAATAATAGCTTCGTTGGGTTATTACTTGAGTGAGCCGATTATAAGGGCTTATCAAAACAGGCGGAAAGGCTTTTTGCTTAAAAAACTTCGGGCACTGAAATCACGGTCTTCTGATAAAACTGGCAAAAAAAAATAAGCGACATAAAATATAATCGTAAACATCGCAAAGGAATAGGTAAATGGAATCGGTAAAAAAATTGCGATTAGGGGTAAACATTGATCATGTTGCCACGGTACGTAATGCCCGTGGATCGGCTTACCCAGACCCTGTGCGAGCAGCCATTATTGCTCAAGAAGCCGGAGCAGATGGGATAACTGCACACTTACGGGAAGATAGACGACATATTGTCGATCAAGATATTGCGTCAATAATAAAGGCGATAAATATTCCCTTAAACTTTGAAATGGCGGCTACGGAGGAAATGCAGAGAATTGCATTAGCTCATGAACCACATGCTGTCTGTATCGTTCCAGAGAAGCGTGAAGAGCGCACCACCGAAGGCGGTTTGGATGTCGTTAAAGAAGAAAAGAAACTCGCCCATTTTATCACGCCTCTAAGAAACAAGGGTTCTAGGGTTTCTATATTTATAGCTGCAGATGAAAATCAAATCAGGGCTGCAAGCAGAATTGGTGCTCAAGTTGTAGAGCTACACACTGGGGCGTATTGCGACTTACATTATGAGAAAAGTTTTGAGGAAAAAGATGCTGAACTCATTCGCCTAAAAGATATGGCGGCGCTTGCATATAGCCTGGGACTTGAGGTTCACGCTGGGCACGGATTAACTTATGAAACGGTTACCCCAATTGCGGAGTTGCCTGAAGTTGTTGAGTTGAATATTGGGCATTTTTTGATTGGTGAAAGTATATTTACTGGATTAAAAGAAGCTATTCTGAGAATGAGAGAATTGATGGATAAAGCACGCTTGTAATGATACTTGGAATTGGCACAGACTTGGCAAATATAGATAGAATTCAAGGCGTTTTAGCAAGATATGGGGATAGGTTCAGAAATCGAGTTTTTACCGAAACAGAGCAAGCTAAAGCTTCACGACGGAAAGATGAAGCTGGGACTTATGCAAAGAGATGGGCGGCAAAAGAAGCTTGCTCTAAGGCTCTTGGCACAGGTTTAAGAATGGGAATAGCCTGGAAAGATATGTCAATAAGTAATCTATCTAGTGGACAGCCGATAATGGAGGTCACAGGATGGGCTAAGAAGCGATTAGATGAACTAACGCCAGAGGATCATAGAGCTATAGTTCATGTTTCCTTGACTGATGATTATCCTTGGGCACAGGCATATGTAGTAATTGAAGCAAGGCCTTTAGCTTGACAGGTGAGGCAGCAAAGTTAAGAAGAACCAAAGCAGCTGAGGTTGAAAACAATGGCGAAAACTAAGAAAAGTTTGGGCGGTTCAGTAATTGAGACTATTAAAACAATAGTCTACGCACTACTCTTGGCTGGAATATTTAGGTCATTATTTTTTCAACCATTTTGGATTCCTTCTGGTTCAATGAAGGATACGCTTCTTATAGGAGATTTTCTTTTTGTGAATAAAATGGCCTATGGATACTCTTATGCATCTTGTCCGAGTATAATAATTCCCCGTTTTGGTATTAATGTTGATGCAGAAGATTTTTGTGGTTTCGTAAAAAAGAATAATGGGCGCTTATTCGGAGGACAACCACAAAGGGGTGATGTGGTTGTATTTAGGCACCCAGTTAGCGGGAGAGACTATATCAAGCGCCTTATTGGCCTGCCTGGAGATAAGGTTCAAATAAAAGATGGTGAAATAAGTATAAATGACCAAAAAATTGAGACGGCTGATGCGGGAATTTTCGTTGAAACTTATGAGCCTCAGGGGCCCTTTCGAAATCAACCTAGATGTTCAAATAATCCGCAAAAATTTGGTGAAGACTGTGAAAAGTTTAGACTAAAGTCTACCCTACCTGATGGTCGATCCTTTTTTAATTTAGATACATTTAAAGGGGAAAATATAGGAAACAGCATTTATAATGTTCCGTCTGGGCATTATTTCTTTATGGGTGATAACCGAGATAACTCTCTTGATAGTAGGATAGGTCAAGTCCAGGGCGGCGTCGGCTTCGTCCCTTATGAGAACCTAGTAGGAAGAGCAGATCGTGTTATGTTTTCATCAGCTGGTCGTTCTATGTTGTTTTTCTGGACATGGAGAAGCGATCGATTTTTTAAGGCAGTCCAGTGAAAAAATCTGAATCTATTCGATCTTTCGAGCAGAGACTGGGCTACCAATTTTCCGATTTAAGTTTGCTGATTGAAGCTTTAACGCATTCATCTATAGCTTCAGAAGCTAGAAAAGATAATCAAAGACTGGAATTTCTTGGCGACCGTGTTCTCGGGCTCGTTATGGCTGAAGCTTTGTTGGAGATTGATCAATTTGCTCCGGAGGGAACTCTTGCACCGAGATTTAATGCTTTGGTTCGGAAGGAAGCGTGCGCTGAAGTTGCACGCCAAATCAATCTAGGTGGTGTGCTTAAAATAGGTCGGTCTGAAATGCTTTCAGGAGGTCGAAGAAAGGATGCATTACTCGGGGATGGTATGGAGGCGGTGATTGCTGCTATTTATAAAGATGGTGGTTTTGAAGTTGCCAAGAAAATAATAATTGAGCTTTGGGGTGATCGTATTAGGAATGTAAAAGTCGACGCTCGTGATGCGAAAACAATGCTCCAAGAGTGGGCGCAGGCCCGAGGGCAAAATCCTCCTAAATATCAGGTGATGTCGCAAAGTGGTCCGGATCACGCACCAGATTTTTGTGTAAAAGTACTATTGGATTCAGGAGAAACGGCAGATGCTTTAGCTGGAAGTAAAAGGCAGGCAGAGCAAATGGCTGCAAAATCTCTTCTACAAACTATGGGAGAATCAATTTAATGACCCGGTCGGGCTTCGTGGCGTTAATTGGTGAGCCAAATGCCGGAAAGTCTACACTTCTTAATAAGATGGTTGGAGCAAAAATCTCTATCGTTACTCATAAAGTGCAGACAACTCGAGCACGCATACGTGGGGTCAGTGTAGAAGATCAATCTCAAATTATTTTTGTAGATACGCCCGGATTGTTTAAACCGCGTAGGCGATTAGACCGAGCAATGGTTGCCGCAGCTTGGAGTGGTGCTGCTGACTCAGACATAACTCTTTTGCTAGTGGAAGCACATCGAGGATTAACGGAGGGTGTAGAAAAAATAATTTCGTTGATTTCTGAAAGTGGGTTAAATGGAAAAATAGCTCTAGCTATCAATAAAATTGACAAAGTCGACGTTAATGATTTGCTTTCTTTGAGCAAAGAAATCAATGAAAGCCACCCTTTTACCGAAACATTTATGATTTCAGCAGAAAAGGGCAAAGGTGTGGATGACTTGAGGCGTTGGTTAGCATCGAATTTACCAGAGGGGCCATGGCTTTATCCAGATGATCAAATATCTGACATGCCTTTGAGGATGATAGCTGCAGAAATAACACGTGAAAAATTGACACTCCGGTTGCACCAAGAGCTTCCTTACCAGTTAACGGTTGAAACAGAAAAATGGGAAGAAAAGCCTGACAAGTCGGTGCGTATTGAGCAGATGATTTACCTATCCAGGTCAGGTCATAAGGGAATCGTCTTAGGGAAAAAAGGCGAAACTATAAAAGCTGTTTCAGTGGCATCAAGATTGAGTATTGAAGAATTTTTAGGTATCAAAGTTCATTTGTTTTTGAGAATAAAAGTCAGGGAAAAGTGGATGGAGGAAACAGAGCGCTACTCAGAAATGGGTCTAGACTTCAAAGACGGCAACGCATGACTCGACTGACTAGTTCATTTTGGGTTCAAGCTTATATAAAAAGACTAAATTTGATGGGAGTACCAGCTTTCGTAGTTTCGCATGGAGATGATACGGCTGGCGCTATTATTGTAAAAGTGAATAAATTAAATGGCGACGCGATTTTATTTGAAAGATCTTTCTCTTTGGAAAAAAACATAAGCCAGTGGTCAAAATTCCAAAGTGGAGACGAAAAGGAATTGGATGAATTGTTATCAAGGCAGCTATCTAGAGATAGGGACCTTTGGATTGTCGAAATAGAGTCAAGTCAAGGTGATCCTTTTCTCGATGATATGTAAAGTAATTTGCAACTTTAAATTTCAA
>Ga0160423_10003002_pt1 | contig 14048 bp, 13 predicted proteins | sample CRUFie14St8metaG_FD_108191 | JGI IMG/M metagenome (GOLD analysis project Ga0160423, IMG submission 108191) | Marine microbial communities from the Costa Rica Dome - CRUD Field 142mm St8 metaG | ecosystem: Environmental > Aquatic > Marine > Oceanic > Photic zone | place: Costa Rica: the Eastern...
CTTGAAATGGGGATTGATATTGGATCAGTAGACATGGTTATCCAAGTGGGTTCACCAGGAAGTATAGCAACGGCATTACAGAGGATCGGACGAGCTGGGCATCATGTTGGGGGCGTACCAAGAGCACGGTTGTTACCTACTGGTACGCATGATTTACTAGAATTAGTAGCATTACAAAATTGTATACTTTCTGGTAAAATGGACCAACTTAGTTTTCCCGAAAAGTGCCTTGATGTACTTGCTCAATACTTGATAGGTTTAGTTATTCAAGAAGACTGGGATATTGATGATGCATTTGAACTTGTAACCATGGCATGGCCATATAGAGATCTAGACTACGATGATTTTATCGAAGTTCTCGATATGTTGCACGAAGAAAGAAGAGTTTGGGTAGATTGGGAAGAGAATTCCTACACTAAACGAGGATACAGTCGTATGATTTATTATACGAATATCGGAACAATTTCTCCTGATAATAACTACCTTGTTTTTACTCAGGATGGCACATTGGTGGGCCAACTATCTGGATCATTCGTACAAAATTTACGTTCAGGAGATGTGTTCCTACTAGGGGGTCAGACGTATAGAGTTCATGCGATTAATTCTACGCGTGTTAATGTTAGTCCTGTTACAGGACACAGACCTACAGTTCCTTCATGGACTGGAGAGTCGATGAGTAGGACACGTGAACTATCGGAATCCGTATTACAGGTACTCAATCAAGTAGGTAGAATTGTAAGGATGGGCGGAGATCCTCGAATTTTATTCAAAGATGTTTATGGCCTCTCAAACAAGGTTTCTGATAGTTTAGGAATATTCCTTGAGGAACATTTCGATGAGACATTCCTAGTGCCTCATAGTGGTAGAATATTAGTTGAACAATTAGAAGGTAATATTCCTACTTATGTTGTAACTACATGTCGTGGAAGAGCATTCAATATGGCATTAGGTTACCTTTTTGCCGCTCTTGCTGAAGGGGATGACATTAACGTTAATGAATTATCATTCGATGAGAATGGATTCTTAATCAAACTCACAAAAGAAGTCAATCTAAGTAAAGTATCAGAACTTGTCCGGGACGGTAAAAGCCGAGCAATATTACGAAAATTCCTTATTGATTCACAATTATTCCAGAAGAGGTTTCGTGCTGTTTCATCTAGAAGTATGATAATTCCTAGAAGAATTGGTGCTGAAGAAGTCAGTGCCCAACAATTCCAACAGAAATCAGAAGCACTATTACGAAAACACCGACAAATGGAGTCTGGTGAATCACTACTAATTCGTGAGACAGAGAATGAAATTTATCATTCCGATTTAGATATAATTGGACTTAATGATTTCATATCAAAAATGTCAACAGGCGAGGTACACATGGTTCATTCACGTGTTAAATTACCATCGCCTCTAGGAATGAATCTATACATTTCCTCATTTGAAGATCTTCTCACAATGCGCGCCAGAGCTTTCTTGGTGAAAGATATTGATCCCGAAATACTTCGTAGATTACTGGGGCGTAGATCACTCCAAACCGATCTCGACCCAGAACGTATTGATAGATATTATTTTGACAAGGTAGGAACACCGGATTCTCCTGAAGGATTAAGGCGACTAATGGAGATGGGTGGTGGTTTAGTTATAGGTACAGATCACCCGTTATATTCCGAAAAACTTGCTGGTACATCTACAGAAACTATTCAATCATGGATGGATACATTATCGAAAGAAGGTAGAATATTACGTGTTAATGGTACAGGGAGTCCCCAAATTGATGGGAAATGGTTTTCTAAAAATATGGCTTATGTTCACGGGACATTAGGTGTTCTATCTACTGAAGGGGGCCCCGAATTAGATAATGTCAGGAATTTGTACACTGGTAATCTTTCTTTCCAGGTTACTACCTCTATGAATGACTCTGGCTGGAGTAATGTGGGATTAAGCGATCCGCATGAATGTCTTCGAGTGAAAATACTAGATATGCTGGGTGCTGAGGGCCCTATGACACTTGATGTTCTTCTGGATAGATTACCATTTCCACGCGCACAGATTGAATCAATATTACATGAATTAGAAGTACGAAATTTACTTGCAGTAGGATTTTACAAACAGACAAAAGAAGGAGAATATATCCTCAGAATTGATGAATATAGAATCACTGGAGGCACCGAAAGTGTAATCGAGTCACGCCGAATACAGAATATGTTACTTGACAAATCTTTCCAAATTCGTGATGACCCTCTAGAAGTAATGCGGAATCATATCATGTTATCAAAGCAAGAAGAGATGCTATATCGAGCAAGTGATTACAGATTTGGTGACTGGTCAGATATAAAACATGATACAGACGTCATAATGGGTAGATTATTGAATAATAGAATTGGATATACGCTTAAATCTGAAATTCCATTGATCCTCGGTTTACGGCCAGAGATGTGGAGAGGAGAAAATGAAGAGAAATTACTTACATTTGTTCCTAATGACAGAAACATCGAGCGTAAGGAATTAGAAGTCGAATTCCTCAGATCATATTCCAAAGATGACAAAGAAAAAGGTAAGCGGGAATTCAGGAATGCTGTGAACAATATTGACAGATTATTGTGTGTAGCTAAGCAATATCAAGTTGTACCTAATAGAAAGAGATCATTATCATTGTTCCATCGAATCATAGATGCATACGAACCTATGAATTTCAAGGATGCTTTGGAGATATTTGTTAAAAGATTAGGTCCTATTCGTCTCTACACAATTAGAAATAATGTTACACGTCCGGTTGAGGAAATCGCAGACACACTAAAGGAGTTAGAGGATGAAGGTAAGATTGTAAGAATAGTAACATTACAACCTGATCCTATTGAATTCTATTCTTCCCCTGCAGATTCAGACAGATTACAGGTAAGACCTGAAGAAGACCGTAGTCTAAGAATCCTCACTCAATCTGACCCTTACTGCAGTCGATTTATTCAAGAAATACGTTTTGTACTTCGTGATGGTTGGTATCGTCCAGTTTTCAAAGGAATCGACCCAATTGGAAGAATCCTAATGTTCAAAGTTAATGATTATCTGGAAATTAAGGATGTTCAGATTCCTCACGCTTATTTGGATGAATTTGCAACTGAGTTTGAAAGATTACTCGACAACTTCAAAGATCAGTTGATAGATGTTGCAGTTCTTCATCAATTCAATGCATTGAAAATTCCTGATTCCCCTCCAGAAATTCAAGAGTTAGTTGCTAAACTTGGTTTCAAGCCAATGAATGACGAAAGAATGAGATATATTCGAGGTGGAGTTGTTGAGACAAGATCTAATCATATTGTTCATCGTTCATTATTTCACATTCATAATTTACATCAGTCTACAAGAAAAGAAAATGAAGTTTCAGCAATTAGAGAGATGGATGAAGTTCGTGATACAATTGCATTGAGAGGTAGATGTGAAGTTATGAGGGCTGATTTGGATGCCATGGCTGCATCAAATCAACTACATCAAGGAACAAACTTGAGAAGACACTTGGTATGGGCTACATTCGAACATTTCCAACAATTACTAATGATTCGTAATATGCCTGCTGAAGAAGAATTGTGGGATGTTATGGATGCATTTACTGAAAACACCGATCCAAGAGCATATATGGAACGTTTTGCCCTCAAACGATCTGAATTCCGTAAGCTAATCCAGCCACTACTGCGTTCTGGACACATGGTACAGGATTATAGAGGTGGATTCAAGGTTGTTCCCACCAAACCTGAATATGATGTATGGGAAGTCAAAAAAGCGTATCTTCGAACATCAATAATGCAATATCCCGTGATATCAATGAAACAAATGGAGAGAATTGTTGGCTCCTCATTCAAACCAGAAGAAATTGCTCAAGTTCTACATGATATGGAGGAATCAAAAGAACTCATCAAAGGATTCCTAACAGACGATTCATTGGAAATTCAGTGGGGTCAAAGAGAACTAATTGAGAAGGCCGATAAGATCGACCCGATGCGAGATTTTGTTCTTCCTCCTTCTGATCCCCTACTACCTTATTTTAGCGGAATTTTAAGAGAAAGATTTGGATTTGGTTCTGCATACATGGTTTTCCACCAAGAGGAACCTATCGCTGCGTTCAAAGCGAATACTCGTAATGAGGTCTTTGATGTCACAGATTTCAATGGGGACCCTGAAAAAGAAAAGCAAGCATTGAGAGTAATGAAAGAATTTGCCTGGGAACACAATATGCCATTGGTTGGAAAAGTAATCGAACGTTTGAGGGCCAGAATTTCAAGACAATCATAAATCGAGTGTGGAAAATGGATCAACCTCACAATCCCGAATCGTTGATGCTATCAACAGACTTATCGTCAAAAGATAATGCATATTTGTATCAATCACCAATCTTAGTCACCACCAATAATGATGGTGGAATACCTTCACCTATCAGATTCTTGATGGGATTGATGATTCCAGTTTTTCTTTTGATTATTCCATTTACACTTTTTTCTATAGAAGAATCAATCGGTGAAGAGTTATCATTCAGTTATGGGGAAAACCACTTCATTGTAAATTTAGAGAATGTAAATGAGACAAAATATTTATCAAATTTTTCTGAATATTTAGATGAAGAATATAGTGATACGAGAATAATTGATTGTGGTATTGAAATCACTGAATATGGTGGTAAATTCGTCGAAATTAATGATAGATTAACCCAACCTAATTACACAGATAGAGTATACCAACATGCATGTAAACCAATTGTTTTGAATAATAGAACCGATGGAAATTATTCAATAATATCAACACTGAACAGCGATGTTCTGTCTTCTTTCCAATTAGATTTGAATTTTGAAATGAACACACCAATAATTTATTCAATGAATCTTGATGAATCAAAAACAGTGGCAGTAGCCAGTATCAATACTATCTTTTATAATCAAAATGGGTCAATTGATGATAGGTTCTCCACTCAGTTTAATCATAGTGAGAATATATCTGATATTCTTTTTGGACTCACTTCCGTTGGCTATATTGATCAATACGGAACAATTGAATTCAATAATACGGCAAATATTACGTCTGTGTATTTAGAATATATCTCTATCAGAACTATAGGATATTGGAATATGGACGGATACGTACAATTTGATGATGGTGAATTTCATGGTCAAAGTATTAACATAGCATTTTTTACTATTTCCGATAAATTAAGGATTGAAAATGAAATGCAAGATAATCAATTAATGGCCGATCAAAGAGATGTAGCTATGTTTGGATATTTATCTTGTTGTGGAATAATAATGACATCTCTAATTTTGACAATATATGGTTTTAACAGTCGTAATGGAATTCCTATGGCGATAGGTGCTCTTATTTCATTCATTATCTGCCCAATAATATTCGTGTTACCAGCGAATATCCCTTAATTTATTCACGAATTTGATTTAGATAATGTCAACGGTGACAACAATCTCGTTATGTGTGTATGCATTTGAGGTAAAAGATCGAAAATAACAATTGCCATCAGGAACATTGCCCCGAGTGATCCCGCCTTAGCGGCGTAAGAATGAGCGAAATCAAACATTGTTACACCAAGTAATTCCCATTGTGGATATGATGCATGTAACCAAACTATTCCGGCATTACGGAATGTGTTCAGCACAAATATAGTGGGAATCGTAATTATCGCTGCACGCATTCTCCTTTTCCATGGTGCTGTACGGATTGCCCATAAAGCACCAATGAACACTGCCATTGATTGCATAGCTGAACAGGCCATCACGAACCCTACCTCAGTTGTCCCATCGACTTGTTTAATCAATGGAATATAGAATCCTGCATCGCCTAATTGTTCTGTTAATACCCATCTGTTTCCATTCCATTCAGACCAATTCACATCGCTAACGCCTGTGTCTACGATAACCGAGCCAAGTTCATATCCCTCAATGCCAGAAAATCCTAAGAAAAAGTTCGCGCTAAATGCTGTAAGCCACACTGCTGCTACATTGAGATAAGGGATATTGGCTATAATCAAATATGGGCCAGCACCCAATGCTACCAATCCACGAGCCCAAATTATTGATTCATCCTCAATGTTTCTTCTGTACATCTTGAATTCCCATATAGCAAGAAGTAATGTTATCGGCAATCCCGCAGCTGACATTACGATTAACACTGGATCAGAAATGTCAATGTAATGTGGAATATCTAGATAGAAGAACAATCCAATCATTGGCCAACCAAATACTGAAAGAATACCTCCTCCATTTGATGCTCGAAAATGAGCAGTTCCCAGGAGTATTACACCAATGATTCCAAACGATAATTGAAGTTGGTCTATACTGATCCCTATGCTGGACGAAAGAACTGACAGGATCGAGATTATCGGATCTTCCATGATGTGCCCTAATAGCGAACGTGTAAATATCCAGCGGCTACACGAATGCTCAATGACGGGGTATGGCCAGTTCTCGATTGATTCTTTTGTTGATTCATATCTTCAAGATTTGAAATCAGCGATAGATTCCATTACTGCTGACGATATTGATGGACTAGTGTCGCGTGTGTTACATTCAAGATCATGCGGCGCGAGTATACATTTCATTGGGAATGGAGGTAGTGCTGCGACACCGTCTCACAGTGCTGGAGACTGGTCCAAAGAATTGAGGGTTAGGACCATTGCACATACTGATAACATCGCATCGTTTACTGCTTGGGCAAATGATGAAGGATACGATCAGGTGTTTGTTCAAGCATTAAAGACGTATATTCAACCAAATGATTTAGTTGTCGCCTATACCGGATCAGGCAACTCTCCTAACGTAATTTTAGCTTTAGAATATGCTAAAGAAAATAAAATCCAAACCGTAGGAATTACCGGTAATTATATGGGAAAAGGTACTGGTAAGATTTCAGATTATGTAGATCATCTAATTCATTTTAATACCGAATCTATGGAGCGTATTGAAGATTTACAATTGGTGGTGAATCACATCGTTAAAGAAGCGATTAAAATCATAGATTCGGAGTGAAAATATGTATCCACATAGACATAGAAGTCAATTACTTGACTCCTTGGAATTACAGCCATTACCCTTTGATTTGCAATGGTCAGGAAAAATAGCATATTTGGATAGAGATGGAGTATTGAATGTTGGAAGTAAGCATTACATTAATGATATTGACGAGGTGGTTATTTTACCCGAAGCAGGTAGGTGTGTAGGTACATTAAGAAGAGCAGGTTTCAGGATTTGTATTTGTACCAACCAATCTCCCATCGATCGGGGTTTGTGGGACCATTCTAGACTTGCTAAAATTCATGATTATGTTCAGGAAAAATTGCTTGAAGAAGATAAAGATGCCTTACTAGATTTGATATTATACAGCCCTTATCATCCTGTTACGAATTCATTTGCGAGAAAAGGTAATCCAGGGATGTTACAGGCTGGCAGGCAAATTATAGAAGCTGCTCATAGCAAGTCTAGATTAAATGATTCTAATTTTAAATATGCAGATAATTACAGACCCTTCGATGAATCTAATAGCGTGATGGTTGGAGATTGTATGGTAGATATGGAAGCAGCTTCCAACCATTCTGTTCATGGAATTCATGTTGATGGTAAAATAGGAATATTAGATGCAATTGATGAAATTCTTGGAACTAGAGGTAGTACATGATTTGGGCAATTGGATTAGATGACACAGATTATCCTAATGGCGGATGTACAACTTGGCAAGCAAATGAATTGGAAAAAATTTTGGTTCAAAATGGCGCTAAGCCTATCGAAAGAAGATTGATTAGACTTTGGCCATTCGCAGTACGCAGAACTCGTGGCAATGCTGCGTTGGCATTGATTGTAGAAATTTCAAAATCAATTCAACAAAAATGCATTGAAGCAATTGATTTGTGGTTTGAACAATTAATCTCGGAAATTAAGAAAAACGATGTTGATTCACATGCTCGTCCTGGATTGATTATCTGTGAAGATGGAGATTTAGGCGAATCAATCTATTGGAATTGTGTTCGTTCAGAATTTAAAGATATTAAACAAATAATTCAGGATTCATCCATAATTCATTGTAGATTTTCCGACTTAGGGAATGATGGATTGATAGGTGCAGCAGCTGCTGTATCTTGGAGGCCAACTAATACTTCAACATTTGAGGCCATTGCATGGAGAGATTCTTCCAAATTTGGTTCAGAAAGAAGAATTCCCTCGAATGCAATAGAGTTGTTAGAAAAAAACCATCCAAATACTTTCATGAATCGTGATCCTTCCTACAATCGTGGACTAATTTCACCTAGATCACCATGTCCTATTTTGTTTGGCATCAGAGGATGGAGTTACAAAAGTACTAGGGATGCTTTGGAGCAATTAATCGATTTAGATTGGAATGAGGAGATAGTAGATTATTCAATTCATATTACCAATCAGTGCTCTGACGACCATATAGATGAAATTATACAAGGAACTGTCTTAATGAAACCTATCAAACAACAAGGTGGACATGTCACTGTTGATATAGTTACCAAATCAGGGCTGTTACAATTAGTCTCCTTCAAAGAGGGTGGTATTCTGAATACTAAAATTGGCGAATTATTACCTGGAGATCAAATTCAAGTGATCGGACTAATATCGCCTGATGGATTTATGCACATTGAACGACTGAAATCAGTTTTTTCAACTCCAGGAGATTTAGTTAGGCCAAGATGTTCCTGTGGCATCAGATTAAAATCAACCGGTAAATCTGGTCAATTAAGATGTAAAATTTGTAAACATACAGAAACAAGTCATTGGATTAGTAGACCTCGGTTATCATTTGATTGGGTAGAACCATCACCATCTGCTCGTCGACATCTATCCAAGCCTGTAAGTAAAATGAATTAACCGAAGTTTATTGGTGTGTGTGGTAATGAGATAAACATGGATACAGAGACATATGGCATCATAGGGATGCTTGGGATTACTGCAATACTACTTTGGTATATCATGAGATTGAGGAGTAACAATATTTCAGAATCTATGCAAAAAAATCAACCTCATATTGCGGGGGATGATGTATTAGCTGGAAGTGCAATCAATCCTGAGCAATTTGACGAACCGGATGAAGAGACACTGAATATGCTTGGTGAATTATTAGAAGAAGCCGCAGAATCTCAGGGACTAACTTACGAAGAGTGATCTACAAATGAAAATCCATTATCAATAGGTATCAATTGAATTATATCCTTACCAGTATCTAGTAATCTAGTCGGTGAATTCGAATTTTTTCTAGTTAATCTCCAAGTTGTAGGAATTAAATCTGGCCCCCGGATTGACCACTCATTTTTTCCTGATGCATCTCCATACATAGGGGAAGTTAGAATCAACGAACACCTATCATTACATGATTTAATTAAATTCTTGATTGTGTTGACAAGTAGCTTATCTACTCGACCTGAAACCCCCGTCCAATTATCTATTACAACGTGTGTGATACTATCGAGACCTTCTATAAGATCTAATGATTGTTCAATACCTCTAGCCAGATGTTCTCCAAATGAAGCAGCATGAAATCTAGAAAGTGATGTTGGAGGTAATGAACCAAGTATGTCGGATAATCTTCCTGGATCTGGCATTTCTCTTGATATCCACACTATACGACCTGATTCTAGTAGTGAGTCACGGATTAATTGTAACGCCAGTGAAGTAGCCCCTGATCCAGGTTCAGCAGCGATGTGCAGTAATTTCCCCGGTTCTGGATACATTTGGTTAACCGTAGTATGGTGTAGTCTTTGACTCGTTCTATCCGTCATACCTATACACTTTGGCAACAACGACAGATTATGGGAGAGTCATTACCACCAAGGGAAGGTGAACGAATTCCACGGAGAACAGCACCTGATTTTAATGAATTAGATGATGATGTAGGTGTTTTTCAAGGAATTTTTGATGGTGGTTTTCTTAACGTCGCAATTAACGATTCAAACCAATTTGGTCCTCATGCAATGATTGCATTACTTGGGGTAGTTGCAACCGTCACAGGTATTGCATTGTTGGCAATGTGGATTATTTAACTTCAGAATTTTTTACGTCTAATATGTTTACATTTCCTCTTCGCCCATTCCAGTTAGTTTCTATATCCCACTCTAATGAATCAAACCAAGGTGAAGATAGAACAGTGGTTTCGAATTCACCACCTTCGCCATCAATATTTATTCCATATTTTGACTCTAAGATTAATAGATCATTTATTGCATAATCATCTAACTTTCTATTTAACCAAGTATCATCAATTCCATCTGCACTAACGGATGTAAACCGAACATCAAACCCTGCATCAACTAGGTTGTTCATATGCATCAATGATGGCATATGCCATAGAGGACTGAACGAATGAATGCCTAATCTATTTGCCATCATGTCTAGTCTCTTGCGTTGGTAATCTGATCTTAGAGCACCAGTAACAATTCCTTGGATTGGGATAGTAGGTCTAGCCAAAATTGGTTTTTTGCATGTCCAATTGTTAGGCCATTTGGCTTGTTTAATATCATCATTAGACCAAATACTTGATCTTGGCCATTTTGAACCATATACAAATGGTTTTAACGAATTCTCTAAAGCATCAACACCTACTTCATTTGAGTCTAAAACTGGTAGCCAAGGTATACCAGAAGCTGCGGCTTGTGCACCGGCAATAGCCGTTCCATCGATTTGGAACATCATCGAATCATTAGCCTCGACCCTAACAGTAACAATCATAGAAACATCCCATCCTTTCATCAAAGCCCACCAAATAGCGTATGTCGAATCTTTGCCACCAGATGATAACACAGCTACCCGCATGATTGTCCTAAACATACTCCGACGTTGAGGATTGCGGCAACTATTGTTCTCAAGGTTCATAAGAGGTCGATTAGACCGATAGTCGGGAGACATCATAATGCAACCGAGTGGAAGAGGCTATGACCATGGAGTAAGTACATTCAGTCCTGATGGTAGACTATACCAAGTTGAATATGCTCGAGAATCAGTAAAACGAGGAACTACTACAGTAGGTCTCAAGTATCGTGATGGGATTGTGTTGATTGTAGACAAGAGAATTTCTAGTAAATTAATCAATGTTGATTCGATTGAAAAAATGTACAAAATTGACGAACATATTGGATTTACAACTTCAGGCCTAGTAGCAGACGCTCGTCAATTAGTTGACCGTGCTAGAGTTACATGCCAAATAAATAAAATCACTTATGCGGATCCAATTCCAGTTACTACACTAGTAAAGAAAATGTGTGACCATATGCAATCATTTACACATTACGGTGGAGCGAGGCCGTTCGGAACCGCTCTCTTAATCGCTGGTGTCGATCCTGATGGTATTCATTTGTATGAGACTGACCCGTCCGGTGCTTACCAGTCCTACCAAGCAGGTGCCATTGGGAGAGGTCGTTCAACTGTAGTTGAAATTTTTGAATCATCTTGGAAACCTAATCTTACATTGAATGCTGCAATTAAGTTGGGTCTTGAGGCTTTACGTGAATCATTAGAAGAAGAATTAAACACAGATGCTGTAGAAATAGCAGTTGTTGACTCTGAGGGATACCATAAGATGTCTAAGGATAATACCTTGAAACACATTGGAAAATTGAAACCACTAGAGTGAAAGTAACATTAACCAACCATTACTATCAACTTACATGGTTAGCCTCGATGATGCAGTGCTTGCTCGATTTGAATATGGAGGAAAACGATTTGAGATCCTTATCGATCCTACTCTCGTTGAAGCATTCAGAGCCAATCCTGAATCCGTCGAATTAGATGACATTCTTGCAACAGACGAGGTATGGATAGATGCTCGCGGAGGGGAGCGCCCAACATCAGAACAATTGGTAAATGCATTTGGAAGTGAGGAATTAATCGTGTGCGTTCATAAAATATTGACGAAAGGCTCTATTCAGCTTACAACTGAACAAAGGAAAAAGCGGGTAAGCGATATGAGAATTGCAATCATTCACAGGATATCGAGTACTGCAATTGACCCTAAATCTAAGATGCCACATCCTCCCAGTAGAATTGAAACCGCGTTAGATGAATGCCGGTATAGTATTGATCCATTTTTATCGATTGATCGTCAAGTTAACGATGCAATTAAGCTAATGCGGCCCCTAATTCCGTTAAAATTTGCTACTGCTCGGCTAGCATTTAGAATTCCGGGAGTGGAGTATGGTTCTGTACAATCTATTCTTCGCGAATTAATGGTCAAGGAAGAATGGTTGCCAAATGGAGATTGGGCTTGCGTAGTCGAAGTTCCAGCAGGATCTAAGATTGATTTGATGGGAGATATTGCGAAAAGATCTAAAGGTTCTCAAGTAAAAATAATGGATGAGGGATCGTAGAATCATACATCACGATTATCAATAGGTTGCCGGTCGGTCGACTCGGAGTTGAAGATATGAGCGACCAGAACGCCCATGAGGGGCGTGATGGACGAGGTACCCGCCTCGTCACTCCCGGCGCGTCGCTGGGAGCCAGTGAGGGACGCCGCGTTGGCCACGGAGTCGTGGAAAACGCAGGGCAATTGATTGCAGTAAAATTAGGTACATTAGTAGAAAATCATGATGAAGTTAGTGTTATACCGTCACACACGAAGTATACTCCACGTCCTGGAGACTTAGTAATCGGTGTTGTAGAGGCAGTTCAAAGTAATCTTTGGTTTTTAGATATCAATGCACCATTCAATGCATTACTACCTATGAGCTTAGGGCCAGGCAAATCTGAATTCGGTGGAGCCCGTAATGTCCTAAATGTCGGTTTCTCAGTTCTTTGCAGGATACAAGAAGTCGATGAAACTCACTCATCAGTTGTAACTATGAAGGGTCTTGGATTACGCAGATTAGATTCTGGAATGGTCGAAGAAATTCCTCCCCATCTGATGCAATCGTTATTTTCTAATTCTGAAGTTTTGAAATCATTGAAATCATCTACAGATTGCCGTGTAGTCCTAGCCGATAATGGTAGAATGTGGATTGATGGTGATACTCATTCAATTTCTGATGTAATTTCTAGGATAGAAAAAGTGAGAATTTTATCACGTGATTTTTCAAGTCTCGATGCAATGATTGAGGCTTTACAACCGGAGGTGTACTAATGGGCGGATATGGCGATGTACAAATGATTGATGAGAATGGTATTCGAATGGATGGTAGGACTGCAGGAGACATTAGGCCAGTGTCAATAAAAGCTGGAGTAATACCAGTGGCTGATGGTTCTGCTGAAGTAATATGGGGTAGCAATCACGTTGTTGCTGCTGTTTACGGCCCTATGGAGGCACATCCTAGGAAGATACAGAAACAAGATCGCGCAGTATTGGATGTGAGGTATAACATGGCACCATTCAGTACAACTGATAGAATCAGACCCGGTTTTAATCGTCGTAGCAGAGAAATTAGTAAAGTCACCGCTGAGGCATTAGAATCCGTTGTACTAACTGAACTTTATCCACGCAGTAAGATAAGGGTTGAAATCGAGGTACTTACAGCAGAGGCTGGTACCAGATGTGCAGGCATTACCGCAGCCAGTGTGGCTTTAGCCGATGCTGGCATTCCGATGACTGATATGGTCATTTCAGTTGCAAGTGGAAAAATAAATGGCGTAGTAGTATGTGATCTTAACAAAGAAGAAGATAACTACGGTGAAGCAGATTTACCAATGGGTGTATGTGCCAATTCAGGAGACTTGGTATTCTTGCAAATGGATGGTGACCTTTCTCCTGAAGAATTCCAAGTTGCTTGGGATTACAATATGGGTGCAATTGCTCCTGTACATAAAATTATGATTGAAGCGCTAGAAAGATCTAATGGAGGTGATGAATAATGGCAGCACCACCAGTTCCCGAGTTGCTAAGAGCACATCTAACTAAACTAGCAGAAACTGATGAAAGATTAGATGGTAGAGGTAGATTTGAAGGTCGAGAAGTAAATGTAGAAACCGGAGTTTTGGCAAATGCTGAAGGCTCAGCACGTGTACAGATGGGTAATACAATTGTTCTTGCTGGTGTTAAATTCCAAATCATGACTCCATATCCAGATA
>Ga0160423_10003003_pt1 | contig 14046 bp, 12 predicted proteins | sample CRUFie14St8metaG_FD_108191 | JGI IMG/M metagenome (GOLD analysis project Ga0160423, IMG submission 108191) | Marine microbial communities from the Costa Rica Dome - CRUD Field 142mm St8 metaG | ecosystem: Environmental > Aquatic > Marine > Oceanic > Photic zone | place: Costa Rica: the Eastern...
AATCCATACTCCACTTCAGCATGCAGTGCTTCGATCACCGGCGTTGGGCAGCGAAAGTCCATGTCTGCGACCCAAAGAGGCAAGATATCTCGGCCTTCGTACTTTCCCCACTTTAGGGTTTCCTTCCTTGTTCGATCCAAAGGAGTTTCAAAATCGTATGCTTCCATTTTGCTCTAAATCTTTTGCAGCAAATTCTATAAAAATCCTATCGGCAATGTGCGAATTCGGCTACTTGCTGATGACAAAGCACGCACAGGTGTCGTTCAAATTTTCAGTTGCGAATCCTAAGCATCCATAGGATTTGCAGTTCCATTAATCCAGCGGTCGTAACTCCTACCTTTTTACAGGTACTTGCTTAGTCGTCCGTTTGCGCGGGGCCACCGACTTTTTTTTAGAGTTAACCACTTTTGTGTTCTTAACCATCTCCTCAGACTTCTTCTTGAATTGTTCAGAAGCAAACACATGGGAGTGAAGATTTGTGATCCATTCTTTGCCTTCCTGGGTCACCTCTAAATATCTGAGTGCAGGCTGAATGTAGGGGTGCACCACGTCCCAAAAGAACTTGGCAAAACTTGCCCTTACTTGCCCCGGATTCTTGTACCCAAACTGCGCGTTTACGCCAAGCTCTTCAAATTCGAAGTACAGATTTGAAAGCTTTAGGAAATAATTTGGGTCTCCAAGTTGACCTATAAAATCAGAAGCTCTTAGCAATCCACCCAATCCTTCGCTGTCTTGATGTGCTTTGTCTTGTGGTATAGGGAATCGAGTCATCTCGATGTAGCTACAGACAGTCTTCGCATCGAGCATTGGATTCTTTCCAAATCGTTCCATGATGAAGAGTTTACCTCGGTCGATGTGGTATGGAGTCAGTAGGGCACTGGTGCCATTTTCATCAACATCAACCAGTTTTCCAAAACCGTTGTCATACTTACCCCAGGAATCCTTTTGGCATACCCCTTTGACGTATCCGATATCATGACAAAGGAGCGCTACTACAAAATGAAGCCAGTCTCTAGGGGTCACTCCACCGCGGTTAAGTTGTCGTCCCTTGAGGATTTCTTGACCAACTAGGGTCACCATTATGGTGTGATCAATGTTGTGATATAAGGCGTCTGAGTTTGCCAGGTTCTCCAAAGCTAAATTACTAGCCCAAGCCAGAATCTCTCCGATATCCTCGTTCATCGATCCGAACGACATGCGGTACGTCCGACGTATCTGATCCACGAATGGGTCGATCTTCAGTTTTTGAAGGTTAAGCATCTTTTAGGCGTAAATCCTAGATCCCATGGGAATCTTTCGCTTTGTGCGATTTGTGATGGAGGAGTTTTAGGGATAGTCAGGTAGGGTTGATAAACAATCTTCCCTTTTCTTCATGTTTTAGGCGGTAGTTTTTAATCGTTTTTCCTTGTGCCTGTCAAGTGAAAGGCAGGTTTCAGAACCCTCTGTTTTGTGTTCAAATATCCACTTAATTACCCTACCTGGTAGATGGAGGATTTAGGAGATACAGTATGCAGGCAATTCCCAAAATTAGAATTAATACTATTGCGCCTAATATTAGCCAAAGTCCCCAATTTGGGGCATCTTTGAATTCATCACTTTGATCATCTGTATCCAAATTCTCTGAATTGCTTAAGCCTGAGTCTGTGACTTCATCCAAGAGTTGTGAGAATTCAATATCTTCCTCTTCTTCCATTTTTTAACCTCCGAGACAATGTGGGCTATCTTGTGTTATTTGACACGGAAAAACTATACCGTATTTCGACCACCTGTGAAGAATTGTGAATATCTAACCGTTGCCACAAGTGAAGTTTTGTAAAGTATCTAACCAGTTTTGAGCGTCTTGCGCTTAAATCGGAAAAACTCTTCTTCCCTAACCTAGTCACTTATCCTCCATGTCACAAACCTGCGCGGACTTCCAATTTATGGAACTCATGCTAGAGCAAATAGAAAAAACCAAAAGCTCCCAGTCGGACAAACAGCTAGTCTCCGCTGTTGATTCTCTGGAAGACGCTCGAAAGGAACTTCAGTTTAAACTTCAGATGGGTCAGTCTCCTGTCTGGACTAACATACTTCAGCTGAACGACTTTCTTGATAAGGCAACCGCCTAACTCACTTTTTTTTTGTCTAGCCCCATTGGTGCATGCCAATGGTCTGTAAAAAAATGCCATTATCCATGTCTAGGATAATGGTGGGCCGACTGGGACTCGAACCCAGAACCAAGAGCTTAAAAGGCTCCTGCTCTACCGATTGAGCTATCGACCCGTGTCAAATTCGCTTCCACGAGTTAACAAACCGGCACTAAGAAAACCGAATCTTGCTCGCAGGCAAGATATTTTCCAAGAAGTTCTTAAGTCCTAGCAGAGTAACTGTAGATTAACCGAAAAAGTCTTGAGTTTGTGAAAAGTGAATCTTTCCTTTTTACGTCAATATCCCTTTGTGCTCCCATAACCTTTGGATTGGATCTTTCTCTTAACCATGAATCTAACTTTCAAACGAAAGCTGGTTTTACTCTATTTCCTTTTGGTGCCCTTAAGCTTTTTCGCTGCGGAGCCATTTAGGGATTGGAAAAATCAGAACCCAAAGTTCAAACCAATTGAGGCTCAACTGCTTGAGTATAGTGAGGCTTTCGATCGCAAGAAATTTTCTAAATACTATCAGGATTGGTTGGGGGAAGCGGGTATTGATGGTGATATACTACCCGGAGTGAAGCTCAGGGTAAAAATCCCTCAAGGTCGTAAAAAAGAGCCCGCTGAGGAGCGTGATTACGAAGTTCCGCTAGCTGTATTATCAGAGTCAGATAAAGATTACATTCTCGATTGGCACTGGTTGCGTCAGCGAGAGGATTTCTTTAGGAAATGCCTCAAGGTTGTACTTGGAGAATCACGGGATATACGAACTGAGCGACCGCGTCTGGATGATGGACAGGACCCACCTCCTCTGGAAGATTTAATATATCTTCGAAATGGTTCCCGCAAACGTGGTACAGTTATCAATAACAACTACTCAATTCATACTCCCTATGGTGAATTTGTGGTCGGTAAAGGCAGGTTGGCAGCCGTACAGTTTGAAGTGGATGAAGCCGGACGCTCTGTTTTGACTGGGGTCAATAGCAATCGGCTAAGCGGTTTTCTTGACCTTCCGGGAGAAGCTAATGTTAACGAACCCAACTTTTTGGTTTTTGAGTCCAATAATGGAAAAGAATCGGTTCGCAAAGAAGAGGTCTCAAGAATTATATTTCAAGTTCGTGAGGATGAGCTTGATGGACTCGGTACCGAAGGATCAGTTAGTTTACGTTTGGCCAATGGCGATTACTTGGATGCCAAAGTCTATGAAGGTGAGCTTCCCGTAGGTGGCCGCAGCGTGAAGGTTTCAGAGGTTGATCGAGTCGAGGTGGCCAACGGACAGGCTACTGTCTTTTACAAGGATGGTGGGCGAGACAACTGGACTTTCGCTGAAGATGACTTACCTTTAGCGCTCGACCTCGGTCCGGCTTTCAGCGTCTACCACGGACATCTCAAGAAGATGTATTGTGACACAGCCTTCCGCCCATTGGGGTTTTTAATAGAGGCATCAAGTGAGAGAGATGTCTCTATCAGCTTTGATCGAGACGCTCCAGGACGTGTCCGATCACCTAGCTCTAGCTCTACCTACTACGGAATTTTAGAAGAGGGGGACAAGATCGTTAGTATAAATCGTGAGATGCCTGATTTTGAGTCACGCGACAACTCCTTCGATAAGGCAGTCGATGACCTTTTTGATAAAAAAGAGCCCTTACCAAATGTTGAAATTGGCATTCAACGTGGTGAAAATCAGTTCTTTTTAATTACTTTAGTCCGCAAGCAGGGAGATGACGTATGAACCCTTCCATTTTTAAGATGAGGCTACTTTCAGTTCTGGTTTTTGCATTACCACTATTTTCAGTATCTGGGGAAGAGGATTTTCGTCAGTGGAGATATTTCAACGACGCGGATATGGGAGAAGGGAAATTGCTTGAATACAACACCGCTTACCCATTGGAGGACCTCACCAAAGAGATCCAGTTGACCGAGGATCGCATCAAGTGGCTTCAGGAACAAGGCCAGTCTGGAGATTTTGTACGTGTCGTTAAGCTTACTCTGAAGGTGCCACCAAAGCCCAAGGAGCCAGACGCTAAGCCCGACCCTAAGGCAGAGCCCGAGTTAGTTGATGTCACTTATCCGTTCACATACTTTTCTTCTGCTGATCAGGAGTATGTAATGGACTGGGATTGGCTTCGTCAGCGTGAGCCTTTCTTCAAAAAATGCCTTCACATTGTTCTTGGCGAAGAGCGAGGAATCCGAAAAAGCCGTCCTGAACCTGAACCAAATTTTGACGTTATTTACCTTCGTGATGGATCAAAGAAGCGTGGCATAGTTCAGAACACTTCGTTTTCTCTTCACGCGAAATATGGTCGGTTCGCGGTATCTAGGGACAAGTTGTCTGCCGTTCAGTTTGGTGATGGGAAAGGGGGACATGATCTACTTGTCGGGGTCAATAACAATAGGCTCAGCGGGATCATTGATCTTCCAGCTGATTCAGGGGTTGGAGTTACTGCAAACCACTTAGTAACTACTAATGAATCTGGTCAGAGTGAAACTATTCGGAAAGAGAAATTATCCCGCATCATCTTTAGGGTTAGGCCAAATGAGCTAACGGATCTCAATCTAGACGGATCTGCACTTGTACGACTCAAGAACGGTGATGCTTTTGATGCACGTGTTTCCGGCGGTGAGTTCAAGATTGGTACCCGTAGAATTGCGGCTGCCCAAGTTAGCAGCGTTGAGGTTATCGAGGGTAGGGCAAACCTCATCATGAAAAGCGGTGGTAAGGAAATTGGAGACTTTTCTGAAGCAGACCTTCCCATGGAGCTTGCTCTTGGACCAAGTATAAATGTCTACAGAGCTTATGTTGGTCAGATCTATTGTGACTCAAACTTTAGACCAGTTGGTAAGATCCTAACTGCTTCAGAACCCCGTGTACTCACTTTGAGTTTTGAGAGAGACAAACCAGGTGTTCTACGATCGGTGAGTCGATCGTCCGTCTACTATGAAGTCTTGGAAAAAGGCGATCGCATCATAAGTATCGACGGACGAATACCTGATTTTGATTCTAAGGACACGACTTACGAATTGATTCTTGAATCTTTATTTGAAGATAATACCGCCACTTACTTCGTATTGGATGTCGAGCGGGACGGGCTCACATTTTCCGTAACTGTAAGGGCAAACAACGGTTAGTTGGTTGCTAAGATAAATTCGGAATTTCCGAGTATGCCTTAGTCACGGTTAGTGAAAGTCATCAGTATCCGCAGTATGTACCAGAAGAGCATCGCGACACTAGCAAACAAAGAAAGAGATGCGGCTACATGGTCATCGGTACCATAATGATGCAAGATGTTCGAGGTGGTATAAAGAACTGAGCCAGCAGCTAGTCCCACCATTGCCACCGAGAACCACAACCCTAGGCTGAAACCTGAGAACGCACCTATTACCATCGCGCCCAGTGCAATGAGAAAACCGATGGTGAGGATATTTTTCATGAAGGAGAAATCGGCCCGAGTAATGAAGACTGTAGCGGTCAAGCCTGTTACCAAAAGCAAAGTCATCAAGCCTGCCGTCATGATGAGGCTTTTGTCGCCTGTAAGGGCTGTTGCCATGGCGATCATGGGAAGAAAGATGACTGCCTCTGCAATCACAAATAGTCCTAGTCCCATGTATTGAGTGCCAGCGCTTGCCCGTGATTGGGCTAATGAAGTTGCAAGCCAACTAACGCCTATAAAGCAGGCAAGCACTACCAACCACCCCATGTTTCCTGCACCCAGCATTAAACCAATGAGTTGTTCGCCAATTGCGGATTCCAATAGCCAAGCCTCTAAGGTAGCGAAAGCTGCGATGGCACCTGCAAGGTGTAGGTATGTTCTTCTTATGAAAGCTGCACGAGCCTCGGGCGCCGCATCAGCAGCAGCCATAACTTTTGCATAGTTTGTCTCTCTCATATTTCCAATCTTTAATTCAACCACCAATAATTAAGAATTTGGCTCACTCTTCAACGTATTTCTATGCTTCACTCATTAAGCCAAAATTTTATACAGGATTGATTAAGAATCTGACTTGCGCAGTTGACGAAATTGATCCATTTTTTCGCGCTCACGATTCTTGTGGTTTAACTCTGATCATCCTATTATGAGCAATACATCTCCGGACTCGGCTAGTACACCGAACATTTTCCAATCTATCTTGGCTTGGCCAGGTGAGGTCTGGGCTTTCATGCTGTTGCGTGTCGGTCTTGGTGTTCGCTTCTTTACCGCGGGCATAGAGAAATTTAGAGGTCCTCAGTACAGGTTGAATCCTGAACAAATGAAGGGGATTTCTGAGGGGATGACTCCCGAGCAGAAAAAGGCGAATACAGAGGTTTTTCCTGCAAAAATTGAAGAATTTGTCCACGGTGAGCTTGCCGAGAAGTTTGAAGGCGACAATGGCCTAGACCCAGAAGCTATTAAGGATGCTTTTGGTCAGCAGTTTTTTGATGCCTACGTAGAGCACTATGATTCCCCAGTGATCGACTTTGAGAAGCTTCCTGGCGGAGATCCGAAGCTTGTATTGGATCCATTCATTCAAGAGACCTTAACCGATCGTCTTGCCAATGATAATGGTGGCTTGAGCATGGCGAAGATTGAGACAACCTTCGGGAAGAGTTTTGCTGAAACTGAAAAGTTTTTCGAGGTTGATGGTGGGGAGAAGTACTTCACCGATGAACTTTTGAACGCCTTGGTAGAAACACCCAAAGATAAGCTTGGCGAGGTTCTGGGTGCTGATGCTCTTGATGCTTTCGTACAATACATTGGAGAAGAGTTCGGTCGGCAAGTGATCCAATCTGGCACCCAATTTAACAGCGCACTTGTCGATTTGCTGGCGAACACCAGCGACTCCAATCAGATTGCTAAGACACTTGGCTACGATGCTCATGCTTTAATAGTGGATTCAGTCAAGAAATCCATTGCCAACTTCGGTCCTGATTCGATTGACACCAGCTACGTGTACAACCTACGAAATTACTATTCCAATCAGGAAAAGTTCCTTGAAGTGCAAGAAACTTGGTATGCAACTTTTCCAATTATGCCACAATGGTCGCTGAAGCCCTTTGTGTATGGTCTTGGCTTTGTCCTGGTAGTTGCAGGTTTGACCACTCTGCTAGGCATAAAGACAAGGCTTTCCTTGGCTGTTATGGCTGCAACCTATCTAGCACTTGCCTTTGGAGCAGGTATACTCGCTTCTGGGCCCAGCACTGACCCAATTCAATTCAACATCCTTCTTACAATGCTTTTTGTCCACATTTTCATGACCGTCTATGCATTGACGCTTTCTAAACATGACAAATTTGCCCTCTTGAAGTAGGTTTTAGCCACTTATTAGTCCTAAGCTAGAATCCTCAGTTCAATTTACTATTACAACGTTAACAAATCATAGATAACCAAGAATGAGCCAAAATAAACCCGAGACCTCATCCTCAGAAAAAAGCCCCGCCCTAAACCGGCGAGACTTCATTGCGAGTTCAGCTACAGCTGGCGGTTTAGCACTCGCCGCACCTTCTATTATCAAAGCCCAGAGCTCATCGGATGAGATCAATGTCGGTCTCATCTCCTTTGGCCAACAAGGTCAGGTTCAAGTCGAAGCTTCTATCGATATACCCAACGTAAAGTTTCGTGCTATCTGCGATATTTGGCCCTACGCACAAAAAAAAGGCATAGGCACTTTACTTCGCTACGGGCATGATGTTCGTGAGCATGCCTACACAGACTACCGTGAGATGTTGGAAAAGGAGAAAGGACTTGATGCTGTTTTGATTGCATCCCCAGATTTTCTACACTCTCCAATGACTGTTGATGCCCTTTCAGCCGGCAAGCACGTTTATTGTGAGAAACTTATGTCCAACACAGTAGAGGGAGCCCGTTCTATGGTCAAAGCTTCCCAAGATAGTGGAAATCTTCTTCAGATTGGGCATCAACGCCGCAGTAACCCTCGTTATCTGCATGCTAAAGAGAAACTTGTTAACAAACAAGACAAAGGCGGAGCTGGTATATTTGGCCGTATCACTCATGCAAACGGCCAATGGAATCGTGCGGTAAGCAAAGCCCGTACTATCAGGGATCGCTACAATCTCGATGAAGCTATCCTCAAGAAAAACGGCTATGAAAGCATGCACCAGTTTCTGAACTGGCGTTGGTTCAAGAAGCTCGGTGGTGGGCCTGTTAGCGACCTTGGTGCTCACCAAATTGACATCTTTAATTGGTTTCTAGATGCCAAGCCTACTTCCGTTCAGGCAAGCGGTGGAGTCGATTACTACGACTCCTACGAGTGGCATGACAATGTCATGTGTATCTACGAATACGACACCCCCAATGGTGTGGCACGAGCCTCCTATCAGGTGCTTACCACAACCAGCGCTGGTGGTGGTTTCTTTGAGTACTTCATGGGCGACGAAGGTTGTATGAAAATCTCGGAAATTCCACGTCTAACCAAGATCTACCGTGAAGCACATGCCCCTGAGTGGGATGGCTGGATTGAGCGAGAAATTCTCAAGCAAAACGCTGCTGCGTACAAAGCCAGCGATGAGGTCAAGGTCGATGTGCGCGAGTCTCCTCCCCTGGCAGAGTACCAATTACCAGTCGATCTCAAGAAAAAGATCCACCAACCTCACCTAGAGAACTTCTTTGAAGCTGTTCGCATGCATTCCGCGGACAAATCAAAAGCCAAGGCTCACTTGAACTGCCCGGGCGAAACTGGCTTTGAGACCGCAGTTACTGTTCTTCGGGTCAACGAAGCTATCGAAGCCCGTAAAGCCCTCGCCTTCGAAAAAAGTGAGTTCAACGTATAAATTCTTTCTAAATATCGTACATCTATCCTAAGTTCACCTAACATGAAATCATTCAAGATACTCACTCTCGCTGGCTTAGCCTTCTCGCTGACTGCTGGTTCTTCACAGGCTGCCGACAAGGTCCCGCTTAAGATTGAAGTGCCTCGACCTGTCTTCATCGGAACTCCCAAACCAATCAAGGGTTTCCCTCACCTAGAGCAAAAGGGTCTCAAACGCCCTGAAATTTTAGTTCCTGCTGGTACTAAAAACATTGCTGCGGGCAAAGAGGTTACGGGTTCTGACGATTTTCCAATCATCGGCGATCTGGAGTTTGTTACTGACGGCGATAAAGATGGAGAAGAAGGTTACTTTGTAGAATTAGCTCCAAAAACTCAGTGGGTACAGATTGACCTCGAGAAGGCTTCTGAAATCCACGGTGTCTGTATCTGGCATTTTCACAGCCAAGCTCGCGCCTACCACGATGTAGTCATTCAAATCTCCGATGATCCCGATTTTGTTGACGGAGTAAAGACCGTGTTCAATAGCGATCACGATAACTCCTCGAAGCTTGGTGTTGGCAAAGACCTTGCCTACATTGAGACCTACAAGGGTAAGTACATCGATGCAAAGGGCACGAAAGGTCGCTACGTTCGTCTTTACAGCGCTGGTAACAGTACGAATGCCATGAACCACTACATTGAAGTTGAAGTCTTCGGTAAATAACCGAAGTTTTTCTAAACACCAACTTTCACGGCCCCGTGATGCCTCCGCGTCCGGGGCCGTTTGGTATACCTCCGCTGCCCTTGTCTATCTGTGAAAACCACAAAGAATCCTCGTAACCGAAGGCGTAAGCCGCGTGCTACCGGCGGGACTGGTCGTGGATTCACTTGTGCAATTATCTTGGTTTGTCTCTTGGGCTTGTGGCTGAGGTTTCCCGCTCTTGACCAGAAGCCTCTTCATCACGATGAGGCAAACCAAGCGGTGAAGTTCGGCCAATTACTGGCTACTGGAGACTACCAATACGACCCTGTCGACCACCATGGTCCTACACTCTATTACCTGACACTACCCTTGGCTTGGCTCAAGGGCGAGAAGTCTCTTGTAGATATCGATGAATGGACGATTCGTCTGGTACCCCTAGCCTTTGGAGTAGGTTTGCTTTGGCTTCCGATTTTAGCTCGCGGAGCGTTGGGACATGTTGGGGTGCTAGTCGCTGCATTGTTGATGGCGACTTCTCCTATTTTTACGTACTACAGTCGCTACTACATACAGGAGATGCTGTTTGTCTTTTTTACGCTTGGTGCGCTGGTTAGTCTCTGGCGTTACCAAACCTCAAAGCAAGTCTCGTGGGCAGTCTGGTTTGGTCTCTCTTGTGGATTGATGCATGCAACGAAGGAGACCTGCGTTTTAAGCTTCGCCGCAATGGTTGCGGGTGGGGGAGTGATCTTATTCGAGCCATGGCGAAAGGCAGGCCGACTGGATTTACGTCTGCTTGGACAACCTTCCGCAGCAGCTTGGGTTCTACGGGGGTGGATCATCGTAGCCTTGGTTTTCTTCAGTTCCTTCTTTACCCACTGGGAAGGAGTTTCCAAAGCCCTTGGTGCCTACTTCCACACCGTCGATCGTGCCGGTGGACAAGGGCACGAAAAATTATTCAGCTATTACTGGAGCATCCTCTTTAATCACTCAGAGGAAGGCTACTCTAGCAGTGAACTCCCCCTTTTGCTGACTGGATTGCTTGGAATTGTTTTCGCCTTTGTAGAAAAAGCGAACAATCCGCGTTGTCGTGCCGCTCGCTTCCTTGCCGTGTATTCGCTGATACTTTGGTTCATCTACGGGCTTATCCCTTACAAGACTCCTTGGTTGGCCCTAAACTTCCTTCTCGGATTTGCTTTGTTAGGTGGACACGGTATTGACCGTCTTCTCCAAGTTGTTCGTTTCAATGACGCACGTCTCGCAATCAACTTGCTCATGGCTTGGAGTCTGTTTGCCGCTCACGGACAGGCTCGAAAAGCAACTAGTGCTTACTATGCCGCCGACATGCGCAACCCTTATGCCTATGTTCATACTACCGATGATTTCCTAAAGCTCGTCGGTGAGGTCAAATCCTTGAGTGTTCACCACAAGCTTGGTACGGGCTCACGTATTAAGATCTTCACCACCAGTGAAGCAGAACACTGGCCTTTCCCTTGGTATCTCCGCGAGTATGAACGCATAAAATACTACGTTGGCATTCCTGAAGATGGCTACCTCGATGCCGAGTTCATTGTTGTTCATCCAGACCTAAAGGAAGAGTTGCTTAAGCGTTTGAGTAAAGAATACTACGATCCGTACACAGATTACTCTCTTCGGGAAGGCATTATATTAAACCTTATCTATGGCCAAGGTATCCGTGATGACTTCATTGAGGCTGAGACTGCTCCGTGAGTGAACCTGTCCACAAGTTCGCTCATGATGCAATGGCGACAACTTTCGAAATCTTTCTTGCTACCGAAGATAAGTCTTATGCTCTCTCCATTGCACAACAAGCTTGGACCCTCCTAGATACCCTAGAGGATAAGCTATCTCGTTTCCGTCCGCACAGCGACATCTCAATCCTAAATATGCTGGAGCCAGGTGAATCCCTTCGACTCAGTATCGAGGCGTTTGAATGCCTTAAGCTAGCCTTCGAAATCTCTTCACAAACCAAAGGAGCTTTTGATGTCTCTTTAGCCACCATAATGGATGAGATTCGTAATGAACAGGGTGAAGTTAAACTAGTGGATTCTGATCTGCTTGATGCCGCCTTTGAGGAAAAAAGAAAAGGTCTTTATCTGCTCAGTATCGAAGACCTTACCGTTTATTGTCAGGAAGCAGGTTCAGGTATTGATTTGGGTGGTATTGGTAAAGGCTTTGCTCTAGACCGCCTCGCAGAATACCTTGAGGAGTGGGAATTGCCTAGGGCTCTCCTTCATAGTGGGGGTAGTACTGTATTGGCACTGGATGCGCCCAATGGAGCTGAAGGATGGAAAGTGGGTTTTGGTGATGAGACTGGTCGTGAGCCGTTGTGGCTCACTCGTGAAGCCATGAGTGGCTCTGGTAAAGCAGTTAAGGGTGCCCATGTTCTTGATCCCCGCACTGCACGCCCTTCAGAGACGGAAAGTCGAACTTGGGCCCGTGCACCTTCAGCTGCCTTAGCTGATGCACTCTCTACCGCATTTATGGTTTTCTCAAGGGAAGAGATCGACGATTATTGTCGCGAACACCCAGGTGTTATTGCCTACCGCTAATAATTTTACTGAGTCCGGTAATAGCTATCTAGTCCCTCCCTTGACTTTCTTTAGCTTCGGGAAACCCTAAGTACCATCATGCTCAGAATCTTCCCTGTCCTCCTACTTAATTGCGTTTGTATCTTTGCTGCTCCTAAAAACATCGTCCTTTTTGTGACCGATGACCAGAGCCCCGACATGAGTTGTTACGGCAATGAAGCTCTAAAAACCCCTAACATGGATGCTTTAGCAGCTGACGGTACACTCTTTCGATATGCCTTCTGTACTACGGCTAGCTGCAGTGCAAGTAGATCTGTAATTCTGACAGGTCTTCACAACCATGCAAACGGTCACTATGGACATCAACACAGTTATCATAAGTTTAACAGCTACTCCAACATTGTAAGTCTTCCCGCCTATCTTGCTGCTGCAGGATATCGGACGGCTAGGTGCGGGAAGTATCATGTAGCCCCAGAAGGAGTCTACCAGTTTGACCAATACATTCCTGGCAATTCTCGCAGTCCCAAAGTTATGGCTGATAATTGTAAGAGCTTCATCGCCGAGGATAGCAAGAAGCCTTTTTTCCTATACATTTGTACTTCCGACCCTCACCGTGGCGGTGGTTCTGCGCAGGAACTCCCTCACACACCTGATCGCTTTGGAAATCCTCGACCCGGCAAGAGCTTTCCGGGTATCACAGAGAAAATTTACGACCCTGCACAGGTCAGAGTGCCCGGGTTTTTGCCAGATACTCCCACCTGCCGCGCAGAAATTGCCCAATATTATCAATCTGTATCCCGCATTGATCAAGGTTTGGGCGCCCTCATCCAACACATAAAAGACGCCAAGCTTTGGAAGGATACCCTATTTCTTTTTATTGCCGATCACGGCATCGCAATGCCTGGCGCTAAAACTACCTTGTACGAAGGGGGTATGCGCTCACCTTGTCTCGTTCGCAATCCCTATGAAAAAAATAGGGGTGTCAAATCTGGCGCTTTAGTTAGTTGGGTTGATCTTGTGCCCACTCTCCTCGACTTTGCTGGTGGTCTTGGAGAAGATGGGAAAGCCACCCATGATCTGCTCAAGAACCTCTCTAGTAAAGGTACCTCCGGTGGTCAAAAATCTCGTCAAATGCCAGGAACTTTTCATGGGCGTTCCTTCCTCTCCATACTCGGTCAGACCAGCCCCAAAGGTTGGGACGAGGTGTATGCTTCTCACACCTTCCATGAGATTACAATGTACTACCCGATGCGTGTCGTAAGAGAACGCAAGTACAAGCTAATCTGGAATATAGCCCACCAACTACCGTATCCTTTCGCTTCTGATCTTTGGGCCGCGCCTACGTGGCAAGCACAGTACAAACTAGGTACTTCTGCACCATACGGCATGAAAACTGTCGGCGGCTATATTCATCGTGATGAGTTCGAACTCTACGATTTAGAGGCTGACCCTCATGAGGGAAAAAACCTCGCTGGGTCTGCTGGTCATCAGAAGACTTTAGATCGTCTTAAGACAAAACTGAAGTCTTTCCAGCAGGAGACTCGCGACCCTTGGGTGATGAAGTGGCGCTATGAGTAAGGGCACTATTTAGCTGAACAAAATCATCAATTCGCTCAGAACTTTTGAACCTTGGGCGCTATAACTGCAGCACAGTATGGTTGATCTGGGTTGCGGCGGAAGTAGTCCTGATGATAAGCCTCAGCTTCGTAAAATATGCCTAGCGGTTGGATCTCGGTTACTATTGGCTCGGACCATAATTTTGCCGCTTCCAGCTTAGAAACCTCTGCTTGCTTCTGCTGAAATTCATCATGGTAAAGAATTATCGATCTATATTGTGTCCCTGAGTCTGCCCCCTGTTGATTGAGGGTTGTGGGGTCATGGACTTTAAAGAAATGCTCAAGTAGCTTTTCATAGCTGATTAAATCTG
>Ga0160423_10003007_pt1 | contig 14038 bp, 13 predicted proteins | sample CRUFie14St8metaG_FD_108191 | JGI IMG/M metagenome (GOLD analysis project Ga0160423, IMG submission 108191) | Marine microbial communities from the Costa Rica Dome - CRUD Field 142mm St8 metaG | ecosystem: Environmental > Aquatic > Marine > Oceanic > Photic zone | place: Costa Rica: the Eastern...
CAGAACCAGTGACATCAGATAGATGGCAAAAGTATTGGTAGTGTTCGCCAGTGAGTGCTGCTCGGCATAAACCTGATAGTTAAGCAAACCGGGAGTTGCGGGAAGCGCATAGTCCAGCAGATCCTCACGTATGATGACGAGGGCGAGGCCGGCAGGCCCGAGGTTCTTCTGCAGCCCGGCAAAGATAAGGCCGAATTGGTTGATGTCTAATTTTCTAGAGAGAAATTCCGACGTCATGTCGGCGACCAGTGGCACTCCGCCTGTTGCTGGAAAGCTATGCCAGCGTGTTCCGAATAAGGTGTTGTTACTTGTGATATGGAGATACGAGCTGTCTGGGTCCAGTAATCCTATGTCGTAGTCCGGGATGTAACTGAAGTTTCTGTCTTCGCTGCTGGCAAGGTTAATAGACGTGCCGTAGCGTGCAGCTTCCTTGCTCGCCTTCACGGCCCAGTTGCCGGTCAATACGAAAGAGGCCTTGTTGGCGGCTTTGCGATTGATCAGATTCAGAGGAATTGCAGAGAACTGCATCTGGGCGCCACCGTGGACGTACAGTATCTTGTAGTTATCGGGAATGCCCGCGAGTTCGGTGAGCAATGCGTCGCATCGATTGATGATGTCGTCAAACTCCCCCGAACGATGGCTGATTTCTATCACGGATGCGCCGAGATTCTGATAATTGAGAAATTCAGCCTGAGCTTGCTGCATGACTTCAAGGGGCAGCATTGCTGGGCCGGCTCCGAAATTGAAAACGCGTTTCATAGTGATAATCCTGAGTCTCAGATTGTTAGAGGGTAGTGACCTTGATGACATCATCAATTCCTGCGATCGCTGCGAGTGCCGATTCTGAGGCGGGGCTTTCGAGGTCAATCAAATTGTAGGCGACCTCTCCTCTGCTCTTGTTCAGCATATCGACCACGTTGATATCTTGGTCTGCAAGAATGGAAAGAATTTGGCCAAGCATTTTTGGGACGTTTTTGTTTGAGATAGCCAAACGTGTGCCCGGTTCTGAATTGGCTGCGCGATCAAGAGTAAGATTCGGGAAATTTACCGAGTTTCTGATGTTGCCATGCTCCAGAAAGTCCATGAGCTGATCTGCCGCCATCATGGCGCAGTTTTCTTCAGCCTCAGCCGTGCTGGCCCCTATATGCGGCATGGCGATTACCTCAGCCCGACCCATGAACTCCCTTCGTGGGAAATCACAGACATAGGCCCGCAGTTTTTTTGAATCCAGTGCGTTCATCAGCGCCGCTGAATCGACAATCTCATCCCGGGCGAAATTTAAGAGGCAGGTTCCCTGGCTCATCGCGGCGAACATGCTCGCATCGATTAGCTTGCGAGTGGAATCGAGCACGGGAAGATGCAGAGAAATGTAGTCCGAACCCGCAACAAGGGCGCTCAGATTTTCAATGCGCTTCACCTGACTGGGAAGTCGCCAGGCAGCATCCACCGATAAAGCGGGATCGAAGCCTATTACTTCCATGCCGAGCCCAATCGCCATCTCGGCGACCAGTGATCCGATTGCGCCGAGGCCGACGACGCCGAGTGTCTTGCCTGCTATTTCGTTTCCTTTGAAGCGTTTCTTTTCCTGCTCCATGAGCTTGGACAATTCGGCATAATCACCGACCTGCGTCTGTGAGTCAGCGAAACTGATTCCCGGAACAATGCCCCTAGACGCGAGTAACAGGCCGCAAAGCACCAGTTCCTTGACGGCGTTGGCATTGGCGCCCGGTGTGTTGAACACGACTACGCCTCGTTCTGTGCACTCGGCGACAGGGACATTGTTGACGCCCGCGCCGGCGCGAGCCACTGCTCTGAGGTTCGGGGTCAGTGCAGTGGGCGCCAGTTTGTGACTCCGGAGCAGGATTGCATCTGCATTTTCGGTGTCTGGGCTTACGGTGTAACGTTCAGCCGTGAAACGGGTAAGTCCCTTATCCGATATTGAGTTGAAGGTTTGGACGCGATACATGCTTGGGGTTCCTGAATGTGTCTGGGCGTTTGGTGGCTTTTGATCAGTCCATAAACTCACAAATGCCAGACCCGCTCGTGTCGCTCTAGTCCTCGAGTCGAGACTACTGTCAGGAAGTGGTGGCTGTTTTGTGGGTGGCTAACTAAGAGTCGGAATTATCTCGCGATTTCAGAGGAAACTCCAGTTTGCATGTGACGTGGAAACGACCTGTTCTATGAGGCGGTAGGCGCGGTATCATGAGTCTTCTGGGCTGTGACTTTTAGCCATTCACTGGAGGCTGTATGCCGTTGTCTGAGCTGATAATCTTTTCGCCAAGCATTTCGTCTCGTTGGAGTGCAATGACCGGAGACCTGACAGATGCTTGAGCCGGGGAGCCCACTGCGCATTGGTGATACGGCGATACCTGTTCACCAAATTCTGGGAAACAATCCGGGGCCGATGACAGGCCCGGGTACCAATAGCTATCTGCTGGGAGAGGGGCAACTTGTGCTGATTGACCCGGGGCCCGCCAACGATGACCAGTTGCGCACCCTGATGAGCTGCTGTGAGCGGGGGCAATTGCGCTATGTGTGTGTCACTCATACCCATCGAGACCACTCACCGGGAGCGAAGGCGCTGGCTGAAGCGACTGGCGCCGAACTGGTTGGCCTTGCCGCTCCAAACGCAGCTGGACAGGACCAGAGTTTTCGGCCAGATCGGTCATGGCAGGACGGTGATGTTCTCGACTGCGGTGATTTTCGTCTGGAATTGATCGCCACGCCGGGTCATGTGTCTAACCACATCTGCTATTTGCTGACAGAGGAGAAACTGCTGTTCACGGGAGATCATATTCTTCAGGGTACGACTCCGGTTATTCTTCCCCCAGATGGGGATATGGCTGACTATCTCAACTCCCTCAGATCGCTGCAGGATCGTGAATTGCGCTATCTTGCTCCCGGTCACGGCCGGCTTATGGAGAAACCGCAGGAAGAGATTCGTCTATTAATTGCCCATCGCCTGAAGCGTGAAGCTAAGATTATTGATTGTCTGAAGTCGCTTGGTGCGGTGACCGTCGATGAACTGGTGTTGGCTGCGTATGATGACGTTGCTAAACATCTGATCCCGTGGGCGAAAAAGACATTAACGGCTCATCTCATCAAGCTGGTCAAAGACCAGAGCGTGCGTGAACAAGACGGCATCTGGAGTCTGACCGGTTGAGTGGAGGGCTTGAGCACGACCCTTCTGTGACAAGCTGGTGGGTCTATATGATCCGGGCGGGTGATCACAGCCTGTACACCGGCGTGACGACAGACTTGGAGCGGCGTCTGGCAGAGCACAAGGCAGAGGCCTCAGGGCGTTATCGGGGAGCCAAAGCCCTGAATGGTAAACGGAACCTGAAGCTGGTGTATTCTTTTGCCGCCGCAGATCAATCTCACGCGCTGAAACTGGAATACGCGATCAAACAGTTACCGAAAGCTCGCAAAGAAGCACTGGTGGCCGGACAGCTCCCAATCGGAGAATTATTGGCTGGCGACACAAAACACGGAGAGCATTAATGGATGCCGAGCACGCTAAGATTCCGGTCGGAATAAGCAGCTGTCTGCTGGGCGAGCGGGTGCGCTATGATGGTGGCCACAAGAAGCACTCCTACATCATGCACACTCTCGGTGCCTATTTTGAGTTCAAGGCGTTCTGTCCTGAGTTGTCGATAGGGCTGGGCGTTCCCCGGAAAACCATCCGGCTGATCCGTTCAGAAAGCGAAGTGCGCTGTGTGGAGAGCAATGACGTCAGTAAAGACTATACTGATCGTTTGGAGGTGTGTGCAGATGAGCAGCTTCAGTGGCAACGCCGCCTGTGTGGTTATATTCTGAAAAAAGATTCGCCAAGCTGCGGCATGGAACGCGTAAAAATCTGGAATGAAAAAACGCCCTCGCGGGACGGAGTCGGGATCTATGCTGCCCGACTGATGGAAGAGTCTGCCGTTTTTGCCGGTTGAAGAGGAGGGCAGGCTAGGCGACCCGATTCTAAGAGAAAACTTCATTCAGCGGGTATTCGTCCTTTGGCGCTGGTACCGCCTGATCGACAGTGGGCTGAAACTTGCGGGGCTAATCGATTTTCATGCCCGGCACAAGCTGATTATTATGAGTCACGACCAGTTGTGCTATCAGAAGCTCGGCAGGATGGTTGCGGCAATGACCAAGCGCGATGTGAAAGAGCAGGCACCGTGTTACTTGTCAGAGCTCATGAATGCCCTGAAGATTCGTGCAACGCGGAAAAATCACGTCAATGTATTGCAGCATCTCTCGGGTTATCTCAAAACTAATCTGGATAAAGATGACAAAAAAGAGTTGATTCGGGTGATCGAAGATTATCGCACTGGCATGGTGCCTTTGATCGTTCCGATAACGCTGCTCAACCATTTTTTTCGAAAATTTCCAGACGAGTACATCGAAAACTCATGGTATATGCGACCTTATCCCGCACAGTTGAGCCTGCAGAATATGATATGAGAAAGCTTGTTGAGCGCCCGCAATCGAGGCAATCATGCTGTTAATAACTGCGATATATCACATTGTGCTGAGGGTGAATTCGCAGGGCAGCATAGCTCGTTTTTATTGCGACGTGCTTGGGTGCATCGGGAAAAGGGAAGTTGAGGAGCTCGGTCTTGCCCAGTAGCGGGCTTGCGCCGATCTGATTGATCTGGTCGCTGTCCATGGTGAGCTTGGAAAATCGGGAGGTCTTGCGCCGGGTCGTGAGGGTCGCAACATGGATCATTTCTGCCTGAGCGTTGCGGGCGTGTCGGAGCAGGAATTGTGCGCGTATCTGGCCAGCCGGTCCATTCAGCACTCATAGGTAGCGACACGGTGTGGCGCGCAGGGCTTCGGATGATTGCTTTATCTGAGTGACCCTGAAGGCAACACCGTGGAGTTAAAATTGGCAGCCTGAGGCGTGTGTTCAGGAAGCTGTGACAGCTCGGGGCTCCCTGTGATTGGCAGGAACGATGTTGAAGTTAAGAAAGCCATAGGCTGCGGCAATTACCGGATTGATCAGGTTGAAAAAACAGTAGGGCAGATAGGCGAAGGTGGCAACGCCGAGGGTGCCGGCCATGTAGGCTCCGCAGGTGTTCCAAGGAATCAGTGGCGAGGTAATTGTGCCTGCGTCTTCCAGCGTCCTGCTGAGATTTTTCATATCCAGGTTATGGTTTTGAAACTCCAGCTTATACATCCGCCCCGGCAGGACCACGGAAATGTACTGGTCTGAGGTGATCAGGTTTGCGCCGATACAGGTGAGCAGCGTGGTTGCAATCAGACTGCCTGTACTGCTCACGAAAGATAGGGCGTAATTGACCAGGCACTTCAGCAGTCCGGTATGTTCCATGACGGCGCCGAAGACCATCGCGCACAGAATCAACCACACCGTATTGAGCATCGAACTCATGCCGCCCCGGGTCATTAGGTCATCCAGAGTTGTGTTACCGCTGCTGAGCGAGAAACCATCGAACAGGGTTTGCCAGACTCCACGGAAATAAGCCAGAAAGACATTTTGCGTCTCGCCAGCAAGCCCCAGTACCGCAGGTCTCTGAAAAATGAGCGCGAGTAACACCGCCAGTGAAGCGCCGGTCAGGATAGTCGGGACGGGCGGGTATTTCTTGTTTGCCATGACCAATAAAGTCAAAACAGGCAGCAGCATGATTGGATGAATGGTGAAATTGTCGCTGATCAGGCGCATGGTGAGCTCGAGATCGGTATTGGCGGCTTCCGAATCAATGTTCAGGCCCATTAGGGTAAACAAGACCAAGGCGATTACGATGCTTGGGATGGTTGTCCACAACATGTGACCAATGTGTGAGAAAAGGTCTGTGCCGGCGACCGCCGGTGCTAAATTCGTGGTCTCGGAAAGTGGGGACAGTTTGTCGCCAAAGTAGGCTCCCGAAATGATTGCACCGGCTGTGACTTCGATAGATACGCCAAGACCTCCTGCTGCTCCAATCAACGCGATGCCGACTGTGCCCGCTACCGTCCAAGAGGAGCCGATGCTCAGGGAAATCACTGCGCAAATAACACAGCTCGCTGCGTAGAATATGGCGGGATCGAGAATCAGCAGGCTGTAGTAGATCATGGTCGGAACCGTTCCTGACAGAATCCAGCTGCCGATCAGCAGTCCGACGCAGAACAGAATCATCACCGGCTTCAGGGCCACACTGATACCCGCTATCATGCTGGTCTCGAGTTCCGTCCATGTTTGCCCATTCCTCCATCCCAGCAGGCACGCGACGGCGGTACCCGCGCACAGTGCGATCTGGTTCGGGCCGTAGCTTGAGTCCTCACCAAACAGATAAACAGAAAAAGACAGCAGGCTGATCAGAACGCCAACCGGGATCAGTGCCTCCATGACTGTGGGAGAAACTGTATCCTGGGCCGTATTCTCTGCGGTGCTTTCTGGGGCTGCCATGGGGAAACCTCTTTGTATTCACCGGCAAGCATATCGGGATTCCTCACTGCCTGTCTAATCGTGGATAGGGTATAATCGTGAAAAGGTTTTGAACCATTCAGTCTCCTCTTAAGAGGGCGGTATTTCATCGGCCCCGCAGGGCTCTACAGGCAGAATTTTGCTCATGAATAATGCTGAAAATCACATCGCCGATGTCACGGAATACATGCAGGCCGTGGGAGAGCGAGCCAGAGCGGCGTCCCGATTGGTCAATCGGGCAAGCACGGCGCAGAAAAATGCGGCTTTGCTGGCTATTGCTGACTCTCTGGATATCCGGCGTGACCAATTGATCGTGGCGAATCAGAAAGATCTGGACGCGGGCCGGGAGGAAAATCTGGACGCAGCCCTAGTGGACCGGCTGGAACTTACCCCGGAGAGAATAGATGCGATGATTGATGGCCTGCGTCAGGTTGCAGGCCTGGAAGACCCGGTGGGTGCCGTGACTGATCTGACGTATCGGCCAAGTGGGATTCAGGTTGGGAAAATGCGCGTGCCTCTGGGGGTGATAGGCATTATCTATGAATCAAGGCCCAATGTGACCTGTGAAGCGGCCAGCCTCTGTCTCAAGGCCGGCAACGCTGCCATCCTCAGAGGGGGCTCGGAGGCGCTGTTGTCCAATCAGGCGATCGCTGCGTGCGTCAGGGAAGGTCTGGCGGCCGCGGGGCTGGACACAAATGTCATTCAGGTAATTGATCGCCCTGACCGGGACGCGGTGGGCCAGTTGATTACTATGCCGGAGTTTGTTGATGTAATCGTGCCGCGTGGTGGCAAGGGGCTGATCGAGAGAGTCAGTGCTGACGCAAAGGTGCCTGTCATCAAGCATCTTGACGGCAACTGTCACGTGTATGTTGATGACAGGGCGGATCTGGAGAAGGCAGTAACCGTCGTGGTTAATGCCAAAACCCAGCGTTATGGCACTTGCTGCACTATGGAGTCACTGCTGATCGCACGATCGGTAGCGGAGCAGGCTATCCCCAGGATTGCGGCAGAGTTTGCCAGGCACCAAGTTGAAATGCGGGGATGCGAAGCGGTGAGGGCGATTATTCCGGAAGCTTCTGCTGCCTGCGACGAAGACTGGAAAGAAGAATACCTGGCACCTATTGTCTCAATTAAAGTGGTTGAAGGGCTAGAAGAAGCGATTGGTCATATTAACTCCCACGGTTCCCAGCATACAGACTCGATTATCACTGAGGACTTCAATAGGGCTCAGCGCTTCCTGCGTGAAGTGGATTCGAGCTCTGTGATGATCAATGCGTCAACCCGGTTTGCGGACGGCTTTGAATACGGTTTGGGGGCTGAAATCGGAATCTCGACTGACAAGCTACATGCCCGAGGGCCGGTTGGTCTGGAGGGTCTGACATCGCAAAAGTTCATCGTGATCGGTGATGGCCACATCAGGCAATGAAATCGCGTCTCGGTATCTTTGGAGGGGCGTTTGATCCTGTTCATCAGGGACACATTGGGGCCGCGCGCTTTGCACTGGAGACTCTGGATCTGGACGCGGTACAGATGATCCCCTGTAATGTGCCCAACCATAAAGAGTCCTTGTCAGCCAGCGCAATGCACCGCATGGCGATGCTGGAACTCGCCCTGCGGGATGAGCCCTCAATCACGCCGGATGATTGCGAAATCCGCCGGGGCGGTATTTCTTATGCGTCAGAAACGGTTAGCGCGTTCGTGGAGGCCGGATGTTGGCAGCATCGGGTCTTTGTGATGGGTATGGATGCATTTAATGGTCTGCCGAGTTGGCATGATTGGCAGGGCTTTCTGGATTCCTGTCATATCCTGGTGCTTGGCAGATCTGGGCAGATCGTTGATGAACTGGTGGCCGTGGAGGTGGATCTCGAACGCCGGCAGGTGACAGAGCCTCACAAATTATTTGAGCAGAGCGTTGGCCAGGTGCATTTGTCCCGGCTGTTTGATGTGGAGCTTTCTTCCACCCAAGTGCGGAGCCTGCTCCGGGAAAATGGCAGTGTCAGCGGACTGCTCAATCCGAGTGTATTTAATTACATCGAGGAACATTCGCTCTACGGATGTAAGCCTTCAAGCAGTGACAAGACAGAATGAATGGGCAGGTAAAAGAGTTGAAGAGTAAGAAAATTGCGCAGCTGATCGTGGAGGCGCTGGAAGATCTTAAGGGCGAGTCGATCCGTTCTATTGATGTCCAGAAACTGACAGAAATAACTGACTACATGGTTATCGTAACCGGTCGTTCCAGCACCCATATTAAAGCCTTGTCTGACTCGGTTGCGAAAAAGATTAAAGAGGCAGGGCTCGATGTTCTGGGTATGGAGGGCAAACTGCAGTCTGAGTGGATTCTTGTTGATGTCGGAGGGGTTGTTGTGCACATCATGTTGGGATCAGTCAGGGCTTTATACAACCTAGAGGACTTATGGAGCTTTGATGCGTCTAAAGGGGCAGCGCGAGCGAGTTCCTCTGAGGGGCCTTCTCAAAACTCATGAAAACGCGCCTATTATCAGTCGGCACCAAGATGGCGGATTGGGTGGTCGCGGGCTCAGAGCACTACAGCAAGCGTATCGAGCGGGAGATGAATTTCTCTCTCGTTGAGATTCCGATGGCCAAGAGGGTAAAAAACCAATCGCCGGCAGTCGGCAAAGCCAGAGAAGCAGCCGGCTTTTTATCTCAGATTAAACCGGACGACTACGTCGTGGCGCTGGACGCGAAGGGCAGAACAATCAGCACTGCGCAGCTTGCTGACAAGCTGCGTGCATTTCGGATGTCAGGAAAAGATCTGGCGCTTCTGATTGGTGGTCCTGACGGCCTAGATAGCGACTGTCTGGAGCGGTCCGACGAGTGTTGGTCTCTATCCGCGTTAACGCTTCCGCATCCGCTCGTCAGGGTGCTGGTGACGGAGCAACTGTATCGTGCGATGTCGATGATTAACGGTCATCCCTATCATCGCGGCTGAGGTTCCCGGATACGGGTATTAACAGCTCAAAGTGGAAAACTTTTGATCTTTTTTGGGGTCTAAATTCTCATCTGCCTGATTTTCAAGCAGGAGAACAAATTGCCGACTAAATTGATTAGGTCATGTTCATGATGATGGACGTATTAATGGTGCTGAATCTGCAATGACAGGTAAATGGCAACTAAAAGACCACGAAGCTGAGAAGCAGCTATTTACCCGACGGCTGGCTGTTGCTGCGGTGATCGTCGCGCTTCTGTTCAGCGCGCTGATTGTCAAACTGCTTGATCTTCAGGTTTTACAGTATGAGTATTTCTCGGCCCGGTCTGATGGCAACAGGCTCCACTCTCAGTACGTGCCCCCTGCGCGAGGTCTGATTTTTGACAGCCAGGGAGAACTCCTGGCAGACAATCAGCCAATCTTCAATCTAACCATTGTCAAAGAGCAGGTAGAGGATCTTGATTTCACCCTAGCTTTTCTGGCGACACTGATTCGGCTGTCAGACGATGATATTGCGCAATTTCAAAATCGCCTGAACCGCAACCGGGTACCCTTCTCTTCCGTGACGTTGCGCTATCTGCTCAGTGAAGAAGAAAAAGCCAGAGTGGCGGTCAACACCCACCAGCTTGCGGGCGTAGCAATTGAATCGCAATTTGTACGCAGCTATCCGCTAGGCTCACTGACAGCGCATTCGGTGGGCTATGTCTCTGAGATAAATCGCGAAGAGATGAATGCGCTAACCGATGCGCAAAAAGAAAATTACGGCGGCACTTACCATATCGGGAAAAGTGGCGTAGAGAGAACACATGAGGCATTGCTGCATGGCACTGTTGGCTATGAAATTGTTGAGAAAAATAACCGGGGCCAGATCATGCGGCGATTGGACCGCACTGACCCTGTTGCCGGAAAGAATCTGACGCTCCACCTGAACGCAAAGCTGCAAATGGTGGCAGAGCAAGCGTTGGGCGATTTTCGCGGTGCTGTCGTGGCCATTGAGCCGGCTACCGGTGGTATTTTGGCAATGGTTAGCAAACCCGGATTTGATCCGAATCTCTTCGTCACTGGCATCAGCAACAAGGATTACTCTGTGCTGGTTAACGACGTGGTGAATACCCCGCTTTTCGATCGCTCGACCAATCCCTATCCACCCGGGTCAACAGTCAAGCCGTTCATTGGTCTGGCCGGGCTGCAAAGTGGCGCAATCGATTATGAGTTTACGATTCAGGATCCGGGGTATTTCAGGCTTCCGGGAGTGTCTTACCGTTGGGGTGACTACACGCTTCGCACCGCCATCGGGGGTGGTCATGGAGCGACAGATTTACAAAAAGCGATTTATCAGAGCTGTGACACCTTTTTCTACGATCTGGGTCACCGCCTTGGCATTGACAGCATCCATGGGTTTCTCTCCCAATTTGGGTTTGGTGACAACTTCGCGCTTGACGTCGGCTATGCAAGGACCGGCGTCCTTCCCTCCCGTGACTGGAAGAGGGAAAGTCGGGGAGAACCCTGGTACCCCGGTGATACCATAAACTCGTCGATCGGACAGGGCTACATGTGGGCAACACCGCTCCAGCTGGCGACAGCTACCGCTATTCTGGCCAATCGGGGCGTGGTGATACAGCCGCGAATGCTGAAAGCAGTAGATGGAGTGCCTTTTGAGCCACAGAACAGTAACCCCAAGCCGGAAGTCTTTGCCGACGACGCCGATTATTGGCGCTATATCCATGAAGCGATGACGATGGTAGTACATCGGCCGTTTTCTGATGAGTTCCGGGACTACGGCACAGCCTATGAATCAATCGCGATGCAGGATCGCACCATGCCTTACCTGATGGCCGGCAAATCAGGGACCGCGCAAGTTGTCGGGATCAGTCAGGAGATCCTGTCCAGCGAAGACATTATCGTTTCTGACCTGAATAAGGATCACGGACTGTTCGTTTCTTTCGCTCCGGCGATGCATCCCGAGATTGAGCCGAAAATCTCCGTCGCTGTCTTTGTCGAAAATGGTGAGCATGGCAGCAGCGTTGCCGGGCCCATTGCAAAGCAGGTCATCGATACCTATCTGCTTGACATTCTCCGATTGGATTTTGGCGCGGCAGATCTTGATGCTGCCGGGGCAATTGTGACGCAGCTAAATGAATAATCCTGATTTTGTGCGTCAGGCCAGCAGGTTTGGGGCGTCCCGCAGAAGAGTCGTCAACCTGTGGCAAACCCTTCACATTGATCCTCCACTTCTGATCGGAGTCTGTTTGCTCGGTGCATTCGGATTATTCGTGCTGAACAGTGCCTCCGGCGGAGACCAGGCGGTGATTCAGCGTCAGGGGATTGTCATGGTCGTCGGTCTAATTGCGATGTGCGCTGTTGCCCAATTTAGCGTGCATTTTTTTCGTCGCTGGGCGCCACCGATTTACGGAGCCGGGATTGCGTTGCTCATCCTAGTTCTGTTTATCGGTGCTGAGGTAAACGGTGCGAAAAGCTGGATAGATTTGCCAGGTTTGCCCAGATTCCAGCCCGCAGAAATTATGAAGTTTGGCGTGCCTGTGCTGCTCGCATGGTACCTCGCTAGCCGTCCTTTGCCGCCCAAGTTTAAACATCTTTTCTGGTCTGCTGTCATGATTGTTATTCCTGCTGGGCTGATCGTTCTGCAGAATGATACGGGCACGGCGATTATGGTGTTTATGTCTGGCGTGTTTGTGATTTTGCTGGCGGGAATTCGCTGGAGTGTAGTATTTGCAGGACTGTTCGCGGGCTTACTAGGCTCGCCTGCCTGGTATCTGTTCTTGGCCCAAGCGCATCAGAAAAACCGCATTCTGACTTTCCTAGACCCCTATCGCGACCCGACAGGTGCCGGTTATAACATCATCCAGTCTCAGATCGCGATTGGTTCGGGTGGCATTTATGGCAAAGGATACGGCAACGGTGCGCAGTCTCATCTCGATTTTATACCAGAAAGCCACACAGACTTTATCCTGGCAGTTCTGGCTGAAGAATTTGGTCTGCTCGGTGTGCTGTTTCTGATCGGGCTTTATCTGTTTGTATTGTTCAGGGGTTTTGCGATCGCTTATGCCGCAAGAGATCTATTTGGCCGTCTGCTGGCCGGCAGTATTACCCTGACGTTTTTCTTATACGTTTTCACCAACATGGCCATGGTGACCGGACTGGTGCCTGTCATTGGCTTGCCGTTGCCGCTGATCAGCCGAGGTGGCACTTCGATTGTGACTCTGTTTATTGGGTTCGGCCTGCTTATGTCAATTCAGACCCATGAGCGCCAGAAATTTTCCTAACATACAGAAAAATATAAAAAAAATATTAATTCCGTCCAGCAGGGCCGGCCTCTACACTGTTTGCTCAATTATTCGGTATGGCTGCAGGAGGCAAGGTATTAAAAATTTCATGCAATCGGACGTTAGTTAACTCAAACAATTGACGTTTTTCGGTGACTGATTGTGCTAAAACATTTCCAGCGCTTGTGCGTGCGGCGCTTCTTTCCGGGCCTGATGATGGCGATGACGCTCGGAGCCTGCAGCTTACCGCCGAATTCCTCCACTACATCGAATTCAGGGGGTCGCTATTCGATTGCTCAAGATCGCGCCCCATCCGGGCAGGTACGCCTGAGCGCTATTCCTGAAGTTATTCCCGAGCCGGTGACCCGAACCCAAGCAGGGAATCGCAGCCCCTACACGGTCCTAGGGAAGAGCTACTCGGTTCTGCCGACGGAGAAGGGGTATAGCGAAACCGGTATTGCCTCCTGGTATGGCGAAAAATTCCACGGTCATAAGACTTCAAATGGAGAAGTTTTTGACATGTATCAGGCCTCGGCGGCCCATAAATCTTTACCCATTCCCAGTTTTCTCCGTGTGACCAACCTTGATAACAATCGCAGTCTAATTGTGCGAGTAAATGATCGTGGTCCTTTTCATGGAGACCGTATCATAGATTTGTCCTATGCGGCTGCGCTGAAACTCGGATATGCGGACCGAGGGACGGCGCGGGTTCAGTTAGATGCGATTGTTGTCAATGAAGACGGTCGGACTATGATGTATCCAAACAGTCGGGCGGGTTCGCCGGAGCAGGTGGTCAGAGAACAGGTGGGCGGTACAAGATATCTTCAGGTCGGCGCATTCTCAGAGATGCATTCCGCGCAACGGGTTTCCGATCAGCTACGCCAACTCACCCGTCATCCGGTGTTCATCCGGTCCGTCAACAGTGGCTCGGGTAACGTACTGCATCGGGTGAGAGTGGGCCCTTTGCGGGACATCCGAGAAATACGGGAACTGAGCCAGCGCGTGGTTGCTGCTAACTTGGGAAGCCCGTACACTGTGGCCGAGTAGCCACGCGTCAACGTGTGCTAACTATTTTCACTGTCGGAAATGCCGGTCCTTCTCGTTCGATGAGTAAAGACCTTTTCTATTGGTATCCTTTATGTCCTTGAAGCACTTTCAGCCGTTCATTATTCGCTTGTTTTTCAGTGTTGTACTGTTTGTGCCTCCGTCTCTCGCGATGGCGCAGGTCATCATTCCGCGCGCACCCGATATTGCCGCCACCAGTTACGTGCTGCTGGACGCGCAAACTGGAAAGATTCTGGTAGAAGAGAATGCTGATGAGCCTCTGCCGCCTGCCAGCCTGACCAAAATCATGACTGCCTACATTGCCATCGAAGAGATTATTAATGGAAA
>Ga0160423_10003008_pt1 | contig 14030 bp, 11 predicted proteins | sample CRUFie14St8metaG_FD_108191 | JGI IMG/M metagenome (GOLD analysis project Ga0160423, IMG submission 108191) | Marine microbial communities from the Costa Rica Dome - CRUD Field 142mm St8 metaG | ecosystem: Environmental > Aquatic > Marine > Oceanic > Photic zone | place: Costa Rica: the Eastern...
CGACATCTTTTCTTGTTCGTTTTTTACCTAAATGGTGTTGTGTAATAACGTCTAATGCAAAGTTGTTTTTAAAAACCTGAATGTTTGGGTGTTGTTTTACTCGCTCTATTAACGCTCTAACGATTTCTTTTCCTGTAATGTCTTTGTAATGAAGTATTCGGTTTTCAGAATGTCCTCCTTCTTTGGCTAAATCGTATTCACCTTTTTTGTTTTTATCAAAGTGAGTTCCCCATTCGATTAATTCATTAATTCTTTCCTTTGCTTCCTTTACTACAATTTCAACAATATTACTGCTGTTTAAACCTGAACCAGCGTCTAATGTATCAACAATATGTTTTTCGAAATCATCCTCATTGGCCCAAACTCCAGCTATTCCTCCTTGAGCATAAGAGGTATTAGACTCTTTTGGATTTTCCTTAGTAATTAACCCAACTACTCCTTTTTCAGCAGCTTTAAGTGCAAAACTTAAGCCAGCAATACCTCCTCCGATTATTAAGAAATCATATTTGCCTTGCATGAATTCAAAAATAATACATTCATTCTAAATAAGAAAAGACCTTTTCTTTTTCCTTCTTGTATAAATGGAAATCTTTTGTGGGAATATTAACTTTTTTAAACTGCCCTTCAAACTCATTAAGACAATTGTTTTTAAAAAGTATGACGTACTCTTCTGAACTTTGCTTAGAATGCATTAAACTAATTCCTCCATATCTTGAAAAGTACCCTATTACATTATATCTTTTTCTGGTATCAGAACATACATTAACTAATTTTCGATGGCCAATAGTGTTGATGATTAATTTGCAATCGTGAATTAAATTTTTGTCACGGCCTATTTCCCCCCAACTTATAATACTTACGGAAATAGCCACAGTTGTTGAGAAGACGAAAAGTAATTTAACCCATTTTAATTTTAACGATTTGATTTGGGAAACAATAGGGAGTAGCATAATTCCAGCTCCAATGGCAAAAAATGGATATACTGTTAAAATGTAAAACCCTCTTTGTTTAAGACTGATCATTATGGGTAAAATCCCTGTAAATGTCAGAGCGATAAGCACAAATCCAAGTTTTTTCTTGTCGCCAATTTTGAGATGCAATTTCTTTCTTTTTGCAAAAATTAAAATCCCTAAAATCAACAATAAAGAAGGGATTATTTTCTCAATGAATTTCCAAACAATGGTAAAACGAGAATTTACAGTTTGAACATTTGCAATTCCATCAAATACTTGTTCATATATGTACTTAATGAGAAAGTTTTGAGCGTCTTCAGAAAATAGGATTAAAATTAAAACAGGAATAATTGTAGATACAACAAGTACTGTTGATTGAATCAGCATTTTTGAAAAGGACTGTTTTTTTAGAAATACCCAGATCAGTAGCGGAGCAGACCAAATATATAGTGATGTAAGGCCTTTGCATAGTAGTGCTAGGAATAATGAAATCCCAGCTAGAGCAAACCAAATCAGGTTCTTTTTTTCTCCTTTTAATATCCATAAAAAAGACAAGGTAGTGAAAATCATCATAGTGTTTTCTAGCATGTTGTTTGAGCATGCCCAGCTAACATCACTAACCAAAATCAACAATAGGAGGGGTAACCACCCAAATTTAAAACTCCCAGATATCCTTTTCCAAATTAGTACGATTAGACCTCCTGTGATTAAAAAAGTGAGAAGAGAATAAAGCCTCTCAACAAATATTGAATCACCAAAAAATTTAAAGAAGATAGCCTGTAATCCAATGGCTAGTGGAGGATGGCCATAAAACAATGGTGCCAAACCCTCAGTGTAATGAGGTTCCCAAAACCTTCCATAACCATGGGCCATGTTTTTTGAAATCGCCGAATAGGTGATTCCGTCCAAAAACATGCCATCTGAAAATAATGTGGGTGCACAAATTCCTATAAATAGCGATAAAACAGTTAAATAGGGAAGTGTTTTTCGTTGCATTTAAGAGACCAGAGAGAGATGTTCAACTTAATGAATACTTTGGTAAGTTATCCTTTGTTTTCCCCTTTCTCATCCTTTCCTTCAGGGTTATTTGTTGCATCTTTAAACTCTTTAATCCCTTTTCCTAAACCTTTCATTAATTCAGGAATTTTCCTTCCTCCAAAGAGCAAAAGAATAGCGACTACAATTAAAATTATTGTTCCAGGGCTAAATTTTCCCATAATCCTTTAGGTTATTTGATACAAAGGTACAAAAAATATAAAAGCGCATAAAACGTATCTAGGATTTAAAAATATTGAATAGTTACTTTTTACTTTCTTGATCTAATAAAAAGGCATAATTCAATGCAACCTCTTTATAGTATTCATACCTTCCAGATGCACCTCCATGGCCAGTTTCCATATTGGTTTTAAGTAAAAGTAGGTTGTCGTCTGTTTTTAACTCACGAAGTTTAGCCACCCATTTTGCAGGTTCCCAATATTGCACTTGCGAATCGTGTAATCCTGTTGTTACAAGGAGTGCAGGGTAGTCTTTCTTTTCAACTTGGTCATATGGACTATAATTCAAGATGTATTTATAATATTCTTTTTGATTTGGGTTACCCCATTCATCATATTCTCCAGTTGTGAGGGGAATTGACTCGTCTAGCATTGTGGTGACAACATCCACAAAAGGAACAGCTGCTATGGCAGCCTTCCAAAGTTGAGGTTTCATATTGATTACGACTCCAATCAATAATCCTCCAGCACTTCCCCCCATGGCAAACAAACAATTTGATGAAGTATAATTTTCTCTTATTAAGAGTTCACCACATGCAATGAAATCCTTAAATGTGTTCATTTTTTTTAGCATTTTCCCATCCTCATACCAGTGTCTGCCTAAATCTTCTCCTCCTCTAACGTGCGCAATCGCAAAAACAAATCCTCTATCCAATAAACTTAATCGTGCAGGTGAAAACGAAGGGTCGACAACATGTCCGTAACTTCCGTAACCATAGAGTAATGTAGGGTTATTTCCTGTGAGTGAGATGTTGTTTTTGTACACTAAACTCATTGGGATTAGTGTTCCGTCATAGCTTTTTGCAAATATTCGTTTAGTAGTATATTCTGATGCATCATGTCCCCCGACTACTTTGGTTTGTTTTTTAATTTCTTTTTTTCTTGATTCGAGATTGTAATCGTATATTGTTGTCGGTGTTTTTAAACTTGAAAATCCAAAACGAAAAACGATTGCTCCTAACTCAAGATTTGTTGAAAGGTAAGCAGTATAACTTTCCTCCTCCAAATCAATCAAATACTCTGAATTCTCATTAAGATTTAAAACTCTAAACTGAGTAAGCCCATTTTTTCTTTCATTAAGGACGATAAACTTATCGAATACTTCAATATCCTCTAGTAAAACATCTTCTCTATTGGGTAGAATCTGTTCCCAATTTGTTGAAGTAGTGAAATCTATTTGGCACCTCATTAATTTAAAATTTTTGCACCCGTCCTTATTGGTTATTATAAAAAATTCATCTCCTTTATGTTCAATTGAGTATTCGTGATTTTTTTGGCGTGGTTCAAAAATTTTAAATTCATCGTTTGGTTGGTCGGAAGAAACTATTCTATATTCAGTGGAAAGTGTGCTGTAAGAACCAATAATTATGTACTTTTTTGATTTTGATCTGTAAACATTACATATAAACGTCTCATCTTCTTCAATAAAAATCAACTCATCATTTTTTGAATCTGTACCAAGAATATGTTTATACACCTTATTGCTTCGTAATGTCTTTTCGTCTTTTTGGGTGTAAAAAAGGGTTTTTCCATCGTTTGCCCATGCAAAACCTCCTGATGTATTTGGTATTTTGTCTTTTAACAGTTCTCCAGTTTGTAGATTTTTAAAATAGATATCGTACATTCTTCGTGAAACGAAATCAACAGAGTAGGCAAGTATTGTGTTGTTTGAACAAATGCTTAATTTACCAGTAGCACAAAAAGAGTGGTTTTCAGCCAATTTATTCTGATCGATTAAAATTTCTTCATCAGCATTATGTTCTGATTGCTTTCGTCTTACAAACACAGGGTATTCTTTTCCTTTTTCATAACGTTGTGAATATAAATATCCATCAAACAAATAAGGAACAGAACTCTCTTCCTTGTCGAGACGACCCACAATTTCTTCAAATAGTTCATTTTGAAGCTGTTCAGTATGTTTTAACTTAGCTTCGAAGTATTTATTTTCCTCGTTTAAATAATCAATAACCTCTGAGTTTTCTTTGTTGTTCAACCAATAGTAATTATCAACTCTGGTGTGCTCATGAATGGTTAGTTTTTTAGCTTGTTTTTTAGCAGTAGGTGGTTTCATAGCGGTTTTATTTTAACTGTCAAAAATAATTTTAGTAAAAAACTAACTTATCAACAATTTAGATCTTTAAGAATCCTTTAAATTCAAAGCTTTTAAACTCAATGTGTGAATTTATTAACAAAAATTGATTTTTATACTATATCCTGAGGTACTATATTGCACGTATCATCGCTAGACAATTTCTAATAAAATTAATGTTTTATGGGATTAATTTATTCTAAAGAAGAACTAATGAATCGATTGTCAGAGCTTAGGGATAAGCGTGATTTGGTTCAGAGAAACAGAGTGGCAATTCTTAAAAAGTATACAAGAAAGGTAACTCAAGAGAAAAAAGATGTTGAAGCAAGTGTAGAGCTCTATCAATTAGAATTACAAATTGAAGACGTGGAAAGAAGATTAGAAAAATTATTTTAAGCTCAATCAGCTTTGAAATATTTATTTAAACATCTCTCTATCGAAACTTCAGGGTGAATATCCCCGTCGTTTTCCAAGAAATCACAAAATTCTGAGGCCAATAGAGGTCCAAGGAAAACACCCTTGGACCCAAGTCCGTTGAATATATGAATGTTTTTATGCTTCGGATGACTTCCTACAAATGGTCTTCGGTCATGCGTTGCTGGTCTTATGCCTGATTCATGATCAATTACTTTGTAGGTACAGTCTGAGATTTTATCAAACTTTTCTATGAGCTCTAATTTTGCTTTTTCGCTAGGCTTCCAAGTCTTGTCTGACCAGTGGTAGGTAGCCCCAATTTTATATCTGTTTTCTCCGAGTGGTAATATGAAAATATTCTTCTTTCGTATTTTATTTACGTTCAAATCTTTGGATTCTATTGTGAGCACATCTCCTTTAACAGGTTTAAAAGGAAGCCAACTGAATAAAGGGTTTTCTTCAGCATATGTTCCTTCTGCAAATATTATGTTGCTCGCTTTTACAGATTTATATTGAATGCTGTGGTTGAAGATTTCAAGAATAGAGTGGTCAAAAGTATCAAAAACAAGATGGTTTTTTGTGTGAAAATACATTTGTGATTTTTCAACATATTTGGGAAGGTCAATTCGTCCTGTTTGTTTTACTATACCTAACTTTTTAGATTCTCCTTTTATTACAGCATCATTCAGATGCGGTATTAAAAAGTTTTTTGATTCTTTAGTTTTGGCCATCTTTTTCCAAAACTCTTCCTCTTGATCATTGGAAAGTATTTTTTCTACTTGAATAAAAGAAAGTAGGTTAATACCAAGTTTCTTTTCGATTTTAGGGTATACTATTAGCATCTTGTCAATCATTTCTTGAGATCGCCAAGTTGGAATCATTTTGCGAAAAGTAACAGGGTTCCAAGTTCCTGCTGCTACGTTTGAGGAGGCTGGGCTGTTGTTGCAATAAATTAGGAAGTTTTTTCCTCTCTCAAGTAATTCCCAAGCTACAAGCATTCCTCCTAACCCCCCTCCAACGATAATATAATCGAAATCATTCTTATTTTTCATCAATTGTAAAGTTAAATTTTTAGGATTTATTTGGGTGATAATATCAAATTTGTTCTTTAGAGCGCTGTCGTTTTTTATTCAATGGGTTGTTCACGTGCTATTCTTAGTAAAATACTTTCTTAGAAGTAGAAATATTTCTGTAAAATCCTTTTTTTGGTATTTAGTTTGATTAATAGGTTAACCATTATGAAGAAAATATTGTTTTTGATACCCTTCTCTTTTTTATTTTTGGCATTTTCGACCTATGATTTTATGCATAGTTGGGTGTCTTCAGAAATATTTAAGCCCGCTAGTTTGAGTGTTGCTGTTTATGATTTAGAGGAGAACAATTTCGTTATTGAAGAAAATGCAGAAAAAGTGTTAACAGCCGCATCAGTCCAAAAATTGTTCACTACGGCCATTGCCATAAAAAGTTTGAGTCCTAAACATCAATTTGAAACCAAATTAGCGCATACAGGAACCATTGTTGATGGTGTTTTAAGAGGTGACATTTACATATTTCCCAACTTTAATCCAACATTAGCGAACAAAAAATTTAACCGCGATTTGTCAGAAATAACAGGCGCTATAAGAAGTTGGATGTTTAAAAACAAGGTTAAGGTGATTAATGGTATAAAGGTTATTGATCCAACAATGAAGTCAGAAACTTTGCCGAGAACTTGGATTTGGGAAGACATAGGGAATTATTATGGAGCAAATCCATGTGGAACAATTATTAACGAAAATATAGTTGAGTTATATTTTGAAAGTGGAAAGCCTGGAGAGCAAACCAGAATTGTCAAAATGGTCCCAGATTTACCGCTTTTGCAAATTGAAAATCGAGTAAAAGCTTCCGACCAAAACAAGGATTTAGCTTATTGTTTTGGAGGGCCTTACGATAGAGGGTTGGTAGTTGAAGGAACTATTCCTGCAAACAAACGAAGTTTTAAAGTAAAAGCTGCCCTCCAAAGACCTCAGAGGGGATTGTCGTATTTAATCTACAACGCACTAAAAAAATCAGGAGTAACCATTAAAGGAAAACACGGTGCATACCCAAAAGCGAAAAAAAAATACAAGCAATTTGGTGTCATCAAAAGTGCTTCAGTGGCCGAAATTGCAAAAAGAACAAATTTCAAAAGCGTAAATATTTTAGCTGAGAACTTGTTGCAAAACAGCTTTAAATTTTCAAATTCAAACGAGAAAATGGAAGTGTGGGTTAAGAAGTATCTCAAAACACAATTTGAAATTGATGTGTCGGGGATGCAAATTAAAGACGGGAGTGGCCTTTCTTCATTTAATGCAGTTTCTTCTAAACAACTCGTTCAGCTTTTGGTGAAAATGAAAGACAATCAAGCGTTTCGAAAATCCATACCAATTGCAGGTAAATCGGGAACGGTTCGCTCTTTCCTGAAAAACAGCACATTGAGTGGAAATGTTCGCTGTAAAAGCGGTTCAATGACTGGGGTTAGGAGCTATGCTGGGTACATAAATAATAAATCAGGAAAGAAGCTCGCTTTTTCTATTATTGTTAACAATGCGGAAGGTTTGGACTCAGATGTTAAGATAAAAATAGAGGAACTAATGAATCATATTGGAGCGTTATAAAATGACTCACTGTTACATTTTTTTCTTCTTCAATTTCCACTGGATGACATAAATAAATAGTTTATTTTTGTTAGACAAACTGACAATTTAGGAAATGAGCGATCCTATTAAGCATGAATGCGGAGTTGTAATGATCCGTTTAAGGAAACCTTTAGAGTATTACCAAAAAAAGTATGGAACAGCTTTATACGGGTTAAATAAACTCTATCTGTTAATGGAAAAACAACACAATCGTGGTCAAGATGGCGCTGGAGTTGCAACCATTAAATTAGATGTTGAGCCGGGTAACAGGTATATCTCTCGATATCGGAGTAATGGTTCAAAACCCATTAAAGAGATATTCGATAAAATAAATATGAAATTCTGGGAACTCTCTGAAAATCAGCCTGAAAAACTTAAGGATCCTGAATGGCTTAAAGCCAATGTTAGTTTTGTTGGCGAATTGCTTTTGGGTCATTTGAGGTATGGTACTTTTGGGGGAAACAATATCGAATATTGCCATCCTTTCTTACGTCAAAACAATTGGAAAACAAGAAACCTTGTCCTCGCAGGTAATTTTAATCTTACGAATGTAGATGAGCTTTTTGGTTTATTGCTTAATTTAGGTCAGCACCCAAAAGAAAAGTCAGATACGGTTACAGTGCTTGAAAAAATAGGCCACTTCATTGATGTTGAAAATCAGGAACAATTTGAGCGTTTTAAGAAAGAAAAACGACCCAATAAGGAAATTTCTGGGTTAATAGGGGACTATATGAATGTGCCTCGCGTTTTGAAAAGAGCTTCTAAAGAGTTTGATGGTGGGTATGTAATGTGTGGATTTATCGGGCATGGAGATGCTTTTGTTTTGAGAGACCCAGCGGGTATACGCCCTTGTCATTACTACATTGATGATGAAATTGTGGTTGTTGCGAGTGAACGCCCAGCTATTCAGACGGCCATGAATGTTACTTTTAATGAAGTCAAAACGTTGGATCCAGGACACGCGATGGTAATTAAGAAGAACGGCGAAATTTCTTTCAATGAAATCAACAAGCCATTACCCAAAAAAGAGTGCTCTTTTGAACGAATTTATTTTTCGAGAGGAAGTGACGCTGATATTTATAAAGAGCGTAAGAAGCTAGGTAAGTATTTAATACCACAGGTTCTAAATTCGGTTGATCATGATTTTAAAAACACTGTGTTTTCTTATATTCCAAATACAGCACAGGCCTCATATTATGGAATGGTAGCGGGGTTGAACGAAGAGCTTACTAAACAACAAACTCAAGAAATTTTAGCGCTAGGAGCCAATGTTTCTGAGAAAGCATTGAAGGGGATATTTTCTACAACATGCAGAGCGGAAATGGTACCCATAAAAGATGCAAAGCTGAGAACGTTTATTGCTCAAGATTCAGGTCGAGAAGATTTAGTTGCCCATGTTTATGATTCTGTCTACGGAGTAGTAAAAACAGGAACGGATAATTTGGTTCTAATTGATGATTCTATTGTCCGGGGTACAACATTAAAAAAGTCTATACTTAGAATAATGGATCGGTTAAAACCTAGAAAAATAGTTATTGTCTCTTCAGCACCACAAATTAGATTTCCCGATTGTTATGGGATTGATATGGCGAAGCTGGGAGATTTTATAGCTTTTTCCGCTGCAATTCAATTACTTAAAGAAAACAATAAGGGTCACATAATTAATGAGGTTTATAGGGCTTGCATTGAACAATTAGGAAAACCTAAAGAAAAGGTTGTAAATCATGTAAAAAGAATTTACGAGCCATTTACGGATGAAGAAATATCGGCTAAAATTTCACAAATGATAAAGCCTGAAGATTTGACAGCAGAGTTAGAGGTTATTTACAATTCGGTTGAGAATCTACATAAGGCCTGCCCCAATCATACTGGTGATTGGTATTTTACCGGAGATTATCCAACACCCGGAGGGAATATGGTTGTTAACCAAGCTTTTACAAATTACATTGAGGGGAAAAACATACGGGCATATTAAAAAGTTTTAAAAACGAGGATATTTTAATCCCAAGCATTATGCTTGGGATTTTTTAGTTAAGCTTCTCCAATAATTGTCTATTTTTATTTAAAATCTATTTTTATGTTGTTTCAAAACCTCGAGGTCAATTTTAAAGATAAAATAGCCGTTGTAACTATTAATCGTCCTGAAAATTTAAATGCGTTAAATAGTCAGACAATTTCAGAGTTGAATAATTGTTTTCTTGACTTAGAGTCTAATCCAAATGTTAGAGCTATAGTTTTAACAGGTGCAGGCAATAAAGCATTTGTTGCTGGAGCGGATATAAAAGAGTTTGCTGATTTTTCCGAAGAAGAGGGAAAAGCTTTAGCGCAAGAGGGCCAAGAGAAATTATTCAGTAGAATTGAGCAGTTGAATACTCCAGTTATTGCAGCTATAAACGGTTTTGCGTTAGGAGGTGGGTTAGAGTTGGCTATGGCATGTCATATTCGGTTGGCGAGTAACAACGCAAAGATGGGATTGCCCGAAGTTACTCTTGGACTAATTCCAGGTTATGGAGGTACGCAAAGATTAGCGCAGCTTATTGGGCGAGGAAGAGCAATGGAAATGATTTTATCCGCTAACTTTATTGATGGAAAACAAGCTTATGTTTTCGGGTTGGTGAATAATGTTATTAGTGAGCAAATGCTTTTGATGGAGGCTCTTAAATTGGCCATAAAAATTTCCAAGAATTCACCAATTGCTGTAAAATCTGCGATAAAAGCCATGAATGCTGGTTTTGATAAAGATCAAAACGGTTTTGAGGTTGAAGTAAATGAATTTGGGAAATGCTTTGGAACAAATGATTTTAAAGAAGGTGTAGATGCTTTTTTAAACAAAAGAAAACCAGAATTTAAGTAAACAATCATTAAGCTGATTCGTGGGTAATCCGATAAAAAAATTAGCCGGTCAAACCGCTATTTATGGTTTAAGTAGTATTCTTGGTAGGTTCTTAAACTATCTACTCACTCCGTATTGGATTAATGAAGGAGGGGGAGGGTTCTCAACGGACCAATTTGGTGTTATTACAGAAATGTATGCCTATGTTGCTTTTCTAGTTGTTTTCTTGACCTACGGAATGGAAACAACTTATTTTAGATATGCTTCTAAGGATGAGTATGAGTCGAAAAATGTCTATTCTACCATTCTAACAACGGTAATTTTTTCAAGTGTTGGGTTTATCATTATATCATTATTATTTTCTCAGGGAATAGCAAATTGGTTGTTGTATCCTGACCACAGTGAATATGTTATCTGGTTTGCAATAATTGTTGGTTTCGATGCGGTATCCTCTATTCCACTGGCTTATTTGAGAAAAGAAAATCGCGCAAAAAAGTTTGCAGTAGTTAATTTGGGTAATGTCGTGGTAAATATTGGTCTCAATTTGTTTTTTATTGGGTATTGTAAAACAAATTTTGAAGCCGGAAATTCAAATTGGTTAATTGATCTAGTGTATAACCCTGAAATTGGTGTTGGATATGTTTTTATTGCCAATTTGATTGCTAGTGTTTTTAAATTAATTGTTGTTTTACCGGAAGTGTATTTGGTTCGATCTGGCGCTTTTGTTAAATCGTATTTAAAACCTTTTTTCAAATATGCTATCCCTCTTTTGTTTGTTGGATTGGCAGGAATAGTAAATGAGACATTGGACAGGGTTTTATTAAAAAGAATTTTGGCTAATGATGTTGGGCTTGATGAGGCCATGAGTCAATTGGGGATTTATGGAGCTAATTATAAGCTGTCTATTGTTATAACTCTTTTTATACAAGCTTACAGGTACGCTGCGGAGCCTTTCTTTTTTGCTAAAGAAAAAGAAAAGAACTCTAAAGAAATGTACAGTAAAATAATGAACTATTTCGTTGTTGTAGTTTCTTTCCTTTTTTTACTAGTTACGGGATATATTGATTTGTTTAAATACTTTATTCCCAATGATGATTTTTGGGCAGGCTTGAAGGTCGTACCCATATTGCTTTTGGCTAATGTTCTATTGGGGGTCTATTACAATTTATCGATTTGGTATAAGCTCTCTCATAAAACAGGCTACGGGGCTCTCGTATCAATAATGGGAGCAATAGTTACAATAGGGTTGAATTTAGCCCTTATTCCATCAATGGGATATTACGGAGCGGCTTGGGCTACATTTTTTTGTTATTTGTTTATGGTTATTGTTTCTTATGTTCTTGGTCAGAAATACTATCCTATACCTTACAACTTAAAGAGAATTTCGAGTTATGCCCTTCTGTCGGTTGTGTTTTTTCTTATTTCAGAATTTTTTCTGAGTCACATGAGTTTTTCAATTAAATTAATGTTAAATACAGTCATCTTACTTGTCTATATTGGAATAGCTTATATCTTTGAACGTCCTAAAAAAGTAATCGATTAGAAAGAGTTTATGAATACTTTACAAATAATTAATAATTCAAAGCACGAGATGCCTCAGTATGAAACATTTCAATCCGCTGGAATGGACATTAGAGCGAATATCGATGCGCCCATTACACTAAAACCATTTGAGAGGGTGTTGGTAAAAACAGGCCTATATATTGCTTTGCAACCGGGTTATGAAGCACAAGTGCGCCCAAGAAGTGGTTTAGCGTATAAAAAAGGGATTACAGTATTAAATTCACCTGGAACAATTGATGCAGATTATAGAGGTGAAATTGGAGTTATATTGGTAAATTTATCCAGTGAGAATTTTGTTGTTGAAGATGGAGAAAGAGTTGCTCAACTTGTTATTGCCAAATATGAACAAGTAACTTTAGAGGAAGTTGATGTATTAAATGAAACAAAAAGAGGTGCTGGTGGATTTGGCAGTACCGGAGTAAAATAAAATAAACCTAAAAATCAATTATAAGATGAAGATTATTGTGCCAATGGCAGGAATGGGAAAGCGTATGAGACCTCATACATTAAAAGTTCCTAAACCATTGATTCCTGTTGCGGGAAAACCTATTGTTCAAAGATTAGTAGAAGACATAGCGGGAGTCTGTGAAGAAAATATTGAAGAAATTGCTTTCATTATTGGGCCTTCCTTTGGAAAAGAAGTGGAAGATATGCTTGTTAATGTTGCGGAGGGTTTAGGAGCAAAAGGTACTATTTGTTATCAAGAAGAAGCATTAGGAACAGCTCATGCAATCTTGTGTGCTGAAGAAGCTTTGGATGGAAAAACAATAATTGCATTTGCCGACACATTGTTTAGAGCAGATTTCACTTTGGATGGAGACGCTGATGGCATTATTTGGGTTCAGAAAATTGAAGACCCAAGTGCTTTTGGTGTAATTAAGTTGGATGAAAATAATGTAATTACTGATTTTGTTGAGAAACCAGAAGAGTTTGTTAGTGATTTAGCAATTATTGGTATTTATTATGTTAAAGATGGAGCGGCGTTAAAAGAGGAGTTAAACTACCTAATAGAGAATGATATCAAGGATAAAGGAGAGTATCAACTAACCAATGCTTTAGAAGCACTAAAACAAAAAGGAACCAGGTTTGTACCAGGACAGGTTAAAGAATGGTTGGATTGTGGAAATTATAATGCAACAGTTTATACTAACCAGAGAGTTTTAGAGTTTATTAAAGAGGAAGAAAAAATGATTGCAGATTCTGTTCAGTCAGTTGACTCTTTAATTCTTGAGCCTTGTTTAGTTGGTGAAGGGGTTGAGATTAAAAATTCCATTGTTGGGCCTCATGTAACGCTAAGCGCTGGCTCTAAAGTTGTGAATTCAATATTGAAGAACTCAATTGTTTATGAGAACACAACTATTGAAAACGAAGTAATTGAAAATTCAATGATTGGAACTGATGTAACTATAAAAGGTCAGAAAAGAGAATTGAGCATGGGTAGCTTTAGCACTGATATTTAATTTGAGACAACTTATTGTTTTAATACTACTAACGAGTGTACTTTCTGCATGTAGAGTGGGGAAGAAGGTACACTCTTTTTTATCTCCTGTTTCTGAGAATGAACTAACCATTATCAATGATTCTAAATTTATCGATGCAATATCGTATAAAAACTCAGGAGATTATGAAAAGGCAATTGAACTGCTCAATCAAATCATTAAATCTAAAAGCGATAGAGCTCCTGCATATTTTGAGTTAGCAAAAATATATAATGCAAAGTCAAAAAAGGAAAAGGCGCTAGACTTTATTAATCATGCTGTTGAGTTAAACCCTAAAAACAAGTGGTATCTTAACTTTAAAATTCATTTAACTCATCAGCTTAGATTGTTCGACGAATGTGAAAATGCGTATTTGTTGAGACAAAAGTTATTTTCATCAAATACGGATTATGATGTAGAGTTGTCCGATTTTTATGTTTTTAGAAAGAAGTATCAAAAAGCGTTAAAAATCCAGAATAAAATAGAGGAGAAAGTAGGAGTTTCTCATGATATTAATTTTAATAAATTTCTTATTTATAAAGGTTTGGATGAATATGAAAAGTGTGAGAGAGAGATTAAAAAATTAATTACCACTTTTCCTGGAAATAGTGATTATTATATTCATTATGCTGATTTTAAATTTCAATACGGAGAAGATTCTTTAGCTTTAAAAATATACGATCAAGCGTTAGAAGTAATTCCAAAAGACCCCTATATATTAAACGAATTAGCACAATACTATCACAACAATCATCAAAATGAAAAGGCG
>Ga0160423_10003009_pt1 | contig 14029 bp, 14 predicted proteins | sample CRUFie14St8metaG_FD_108191 | JGI IMG/M metagenome (GOLD analysis project Ga0160423, IMG submission 108191) | Marine microbial communities from the Costa Rica Dome - CRUD Field 142mm St8 metaG | ecosystem: Environmental > Aquatic > Marine > Oceanic > Photic zone | place: Costa Rica: the Eastern...
AATTCTCCTACTTGACCGCTATCTTTAATTATTTCAGATAGCTGCTGTATGGTTTGAAAGTCTTGCTGGTTAAAAAGCTTTCCATCTATATTGATTAGAATTTCATTTATCTTTTCGTTATCGTAAGGAAGTACCTTTTCTGATAGATTATACAAAGTATTCTTTTGTTCTAATTCAATATAGTTCTCTCTACTTGCATCTACATATATAGTAGTACACCAAGGTTCTAAAGCTTCTATAAGCTGAACATCTTGAGAGTTCTTAACTATAAATCCTATATCGTATCTAGGAGGTATAATAGGTTTCATTAAAGGATCGTGCTTGATAAAATGTCCCCACTTACGAATAAAGTTTCTACCATTACGAGTAGTAGTCTGTATCCATTCATTAGAATTCTTTCCAGCTGCTCCTCCTGCATGTTTATTAAATCTTGAACCTCTAGAAGTAAAATGGTAGACTAGAGCATCCCAAGGTTGTATAAATTTATATCCGTTAAGTTGGAACCTATTAAATAGATCTGAGTCTTCTTTAGATTGCGGTGCAAACAGTTCATCATGTCCTCCTACAGCTAAAAAATCTTCTTTATACATGCACCATGGAGCAAAAATACCCTCAGTAGTCTTATCTTCTTTTAGCTTCTCACTTCCTTCATACCAAGTATCAAAATTAAACTCATCTGTCTCTATTCCATAGTTACGTAGAATCTTTTCCGGACCGTCTGGATGCAAAGGAGGTTCTACTCTAGTAGCTGATACTACTTTACCTCTTTCTAAATGCTTAAGAATATTTTTATCTAAGTCTTTACAAGCTACCATATCAGAATGAAATGCCATTATGATATCAGTACGAGCCATTTCTATACCTTTATCAAACATTCCTACTATACCTATACGGTCAGGTCCTGGGTTATGGTATGTGATAAGATCTTTATCGTTTTGTTCTTCTATCCATGCTTGAGTACCATCTGTCGAAGCATCATTTAGAACTAACACTTCATGCTTAGTATCTAAATTACGAATAGATTTATATGCAAGCTGTAAGAACTCTAAATTATTTCTAGAGGGTATAACAAAAGTTATCTTTTTATTTTCCATCTTTGTAGTTGTTAAGCCAGAATTCAATCATCTCGTCTAACATAGACTCAAAAGTATATTCAGGCTCCCAACCTAAATTAGTAACAAGTTTAGTATTATCTCCTTTGAGGTTTTCTAATTCTTCAGGTCTAATGTACTTTTGATCTTCTTTTATATATTTTTTCCAATCTAATTCTAAAGCTTTAAATACGTACTTAACTAAATCTAAAACAGTATGCGAAATAGAAGTAGCACAAACATAATCATCAGCTTTCTTATCTTGCAAGATTAGCCACATAGCATAAACATAATCTTTTGCATGTCCCCAGTCCCTACTTGCATTTAAATTTCCTAATTTAAGTTCGTTTGAAAGTCCTAACTTTATCTTAACAGCTTCTTTAACTACTTTATTAGTCACAAAGTTTGTACCTCTTCTAGGTGATTCATGATTAAAAAGTATACCGTTAGATATAAACATACCATAAGCATTTCTGTAATTTCTGCATAAATTATAAGCGTATACTTTAGCACAGCCGTAAGGTGAGACTGGGTTCATTGGGGTAGATTCTCTCTGAAATCCATCTTGGTCTATACTATTACCGAACATTTCAGAGCTACTTGCTTGATATATTTTAGCATTAGGACATGTAATTCTAACCGACTCTAACAGATTTAATATACCTGTTGCTATCGAATGAGTTGTGTATATAGGCATATCGAAACTTACCCTTACGTGTGACTGAGCGGCTAAATTATATATCTCGTCAGGTTTAGCTTCGTTTAATACTCTTATTATAGAAGACATATCTAACATATCCGCATAAGCTAATCTTAACCTTTTAAATACACTATCAGGTATTCTAGCTGTTTGATTCTCAGCTACTGAGTTTCTTTTTAATATACCCCAAACTTCATACTCTTTATCTAATAGAAGTTCAGCAAGGTAAGAACCATCCTGGCCGTTTATACCTGTTATTAAAGCAACTTTTTTGTTTTTCATTTTATCTTGTTTGTAAGTAAGGGTCAATATATACCTCTTTAGATGTTTTTTTAATTATATTAGTAATACTCAGAATATCTTCTTTGCTTAATCCCGGATGATTAGGAACATAGAAACCATAACTGTCAATTGTTGATGCATTACGTTGTATATTTTTACCAAACTCTTTAATATAAAAAGGTTGGGACCCCATTGATCCGCATATCATTGGACGTACTTCTATATCTGCTTCTATTAAACGCTTTGCTATTAAATCTTTATTTCTGTCTATAACAGGATAAGCAAAATTAGAAATGAAATTAGAATCTTTATCGCTAATGTAAGGTTTAAAGTCTTTTAACTCTTTTTGATAAAGTTTAAAATTAGCATTACGTTTATCGCATATTTGATTTAATTTATCTATTTGACCCAATCCTATAAATGCTTGAAGATCAGTTGATCTTAAATTAAAGCCAGAATAGTAGAAGGTATACAAAGAATTAAAATCAGATGTGCTCCATTCGTCTCTTAAGTTACTGCTAAAGCTTTTACTGCTATCTCTATCCCAGCCATGGCTTCTAATAGACTTTAATATTTCATACAGCTCTTCATCGTCAGTTGAAATAAATCCTCCTTCTATAGTTGAAATGTGATGACCGAAGTAAGTAGAAAAGCTAGACATCAATCCAAAAGTACCTAGCTTTTTGCCATTGTATTTCGAACCCATCCCCTCACAGGTATCTTCCAAAAGAATAACGTTATGCTTATTACATAAATTGACTATAGATTGCATATCAGGAACTAATCCTAATACTGAGACTAAAAGTAATACTTGAGGTTTTGATTCCTTGAATAGAGTTTCTAAACTATCTAAATCAACTGAGAGGTCATCTAGATTTACATCACAAAGTAAAGGTGTCATACCTAATTGTATAACAGGAGATAAGTCGGTAGCCCAAGCGACAGATGGTACTACTATTTTAGACTCTCTAGATATCCTTCCTGCTTCTACTAATGCCCATAGCATGAGTAAATTAGCTGAAGAGCCAGAGTTACAAAATACAGAGTTACTTACTCCTAACCATTTCGACCATTTCTTTTCTAACTCAACTGTCAACTCTCCTTTGGTAAGTCTTGGGTAGGTTTTAAGCCATTCAACTAACGAATCTATATCTTCATTAGAGATAGTATCATTAACTAACTTTATCATACTATTAATATATTAATTTTTTTTCAGACTACCTAATCTTGCTTTAACTTCTTTTTCATTATAAAAATCTTTCATAGCTAAAAAAGTTTTAGTTAATCCTTCTTTTAAAGTAAACTTAGGTCTCCAATCTACCAAACGTTTCAAAAGAGTAATATCTTGATAATACTCCATATGGCCAGAAACTTTTAAATTCTGATCTTTGATAGTAATACCAGATAAATCTTCTAGATGATTACATAACTCTCCTACTGAAGAACCTATACCGGTACCAAGATTAACTGGTCCTGAATATCTAGAGTTAAGTAACTTCAATACAGCATCAACTGCATCTTCAACAAATATAAAGTCCCTCTTAGGAGCTTTGGTCCATACTGAGGCTTCTTTATGATGAATAAGAGACCAAATAGTTGAAGGAACAATATCAGGTCTTAACAATCTTGTAGGTCCGTAAACGTTACTAATCCTCACATCTATAATGCTAAGTAGATCTCTATGCTGTTCAGTTATGAGCTCAGATACATACTTACTCAGTACGTAGTTATTTACACTTGCATTACGAGGTCTATCTTCATGACACGGTAAAACTAATTTAGTAGTATCGTATTGAAGCATAGTTGTAAAGTTAATTATCTTATTTACTTTACGAGTGCTTTGACGTAAGTACCATAAAAATTTAGATAAAGCTAATACATTCTTTTCTATAGCTAGAGTTGGATGATAGTTTAGTAGATGATGATCAGAGCAACCAATAAGGAAAATTACATTATCAAATTCTAAAGAGTCTAATTTTTTAAAATCATTATCGTCTTCTATATGAAAGAAATTATTAGTTAAGTGATCTGGTAGTTTAGATCTACCTACAGCGGTAATAGAAGGATCTTTTTCTAAAAAAGCTGGTCCAAGAAACCCTGTGGGGCCTATTAATATAGTTTTAGTTTGTTGTGTAGTACTCATATATAGATTTTATACCTTCATTAAGATTAGTGAAAGAGAACTCTCTTATGTAGTTTTTCAATAGAGATGTATCTACATCTTTTCTATGTTGACCATTTGGTTTAGAACTGTCGTACTTGATGCTCATACTTCCATCAGTACACTCTTCGATTGCAATTTTAGCTATATCATTAACTGATAAGTTGATATCAGGAGCAACGTTAAAGGAATGTCTGCAGTCCTGTTTTATATACTCATGAATTACTCTAGCTAAATCTGATGCTAACATGAACTGTCTTAAAGGGGTTCCGTCCCCAAATAGGGTTATAAAGTTGTTTTTATTCTTTTGAGCATCTATAATTTTAAAAATAAGATCGTTTACAAAGTGAGATCTTTTCTCATGAGACTTAGATACTATACCAAAAAGATTACAAGGTATTAAATAGTTGTAGTTAATTTTAAACCTTTCCTTATACGCTTGTAACTGTACTGCATGACTTCTTTTTGCATACGCATAAGACATTAAAGAAGGATGAGGAGCTCCTAAATGCAACTTATCTTCTGTAATAGGAAAAGAATTTAAATCATTAGGATAGATACAGGTACTAAGTATACCTAAAAGATTTTTAACCCTGCTCTCATATGCATACTTAGTAACTAAAGTATTCATAAGTATATTGTTATCAAAATACTGAGTACTATTTTCTATATTGTCGTGTAAGCTTCCTACGTATGCTGCTAGATGAATAACGTAATCAAATTTATTATCGTTAAAGTATTCCTTTACTAATTCAGAGTTAGTCAAATCCAATTCTTTAGAAGTAGGAGTATAAGCGTTAGGTATCAATTTTTTCAAAGACCTACCTACCATTCCGGAACCTCCTGTTATAAGTATTTTCATTTTATTTACCTCTTGCACATTCAAATATATATTCACTGTTCTGATATTCTTTACCTAAGTAAGCAAAGCTCTGTTGACCAAACACACGAGTAACTTTATACCCAAATAGGGACTGGGATACATTTCCTGGAGGCCCTATTGGACGTTCTATGTATTCAAAAAAGCCTTCAAAGTCTCCAACCTTCCTTAAATCACTACGACGCATACATAAAAAGCTTAAACGTACTGTATATGAGTTTTGTTGTATATCAAAAAGATGTTTGTTTTCTTCTTTAACAAAATCAATATACCTTTTGTTAGCAAACCATTCCGGTATATTGTAATTCTCTATATGAGAATATTTGTCTGTAGGCTCTTTGAATGGATTAAAACTATCAGGGTAGTTAACTCCGTTACCTACGATCCTCTTACCTTGATCTAAATACTCAATACATTTGTGTATGAAAGACCAGTCCTTAATAACTAAATCATCTTGCATACAGAAAACCAAATCATTATCTGGTATGTCTAGAAAATCTAAAGCTTGTTGGTACTTCGTATCTGATAATCCTATTTTAGGAAAGTATTTGTGTTTAAAATTGTGTTTTACATACTCTGATGGCTCTCTATGACAAGCCCAGAATACATTAACTGCTTCGTTTTGTTCTTCTAATCCTTTTAGCGGAGCATAAAATTCATCTATCCTATCATAATACCATCCGCAAATTATAAACCATATTTTAGTATCCATCTAATTTTGTATTTAATTCCTTAAGACCATCATCAAATTTAGCCCATGCTTGTTCTCTAAAATTATCTTTTAAATCTTTATACACCAATCCTTCTTTCATAAACTCGTTACGGTATATTTTATTCTCAGAGACTAACAAACCTTCTATAATATACTGCTTAATATCAAACTTCTTACGAACAGCTAACTGACTGCCATACATCAAGAATGTATCTTCTGGCCCGTAGTGTCCTAAAAATTTTGGAATGCCTATTAAATCTAAAACTTGTTTGCTGTATAAAGTAAACCATCCTGCTCCAAATTTAAAGTAAGGAGCAAGTGAAACGTTTAAATTTTTTATCTCTTGATTAATAGTAAGCTCAGGTTTATGCTCTCTATAGTATCCATTCTTTACACAGGGTATATGTTTGTAGTCTTTATGAACTAGAATGTCCCAACTATCATCCCAAAGTCTAACTATTTGAGGAGTAATAAAGTACATACCGTCGACTTGGTAACTAGTATCAAGAACGTACCTTAAAGTATCTTTATGAAAAACCATATCGCCATCTAGAAAAATAAACTGATCATAATCTCCTTTTATGGCTTTATGTTTTTGAGAAGTAGTTCCTAATATAGAATCATCTTCTATTACTTCAAAAACCAGTTCTTGAGCCCATACACATTTCTCTTTTATTTCATTAAAAAAACTTATATAAGTATCTTTGGTAACTGAGCTTTTATCCCAGTCAAATAACTTACTGGAAAGATTAAGAGTAACATAGAGTGATATATAATCCTTTTCAGAACTACGTGTAGAGACGTTCTTTAACATATCTACCATAGTATTATAGTCTCCTAACTCAGGAGGCATAAGATGGGTTACTATTTGAGTTTTCTTAATCAATGTCTGAAAGTTTAATTCTATCAAACTTCTTGCTTACATAACTTTTGTCAGATATGATAGATAAATTTACTCCTTTATCTTTTAGCCAATCGTAAAGTTTTTCTGTTGAAGCAAGCTTTTGAGCTATCTCTCCAGTAGCTGGTCCGGTTACTTTTCCTACATCTAAATTATAAAAGTGATTCCAATCGGAAGTAGAAGTATTAGGGTCTCCTAAATCCCATCCTATAGTAACTATATCTTTTACTCCTAAATGTAATGCTAAAGGTAAGCCTAGTTCATACATCATTCCTATTCCAAACATTACCTCCGTATACTTTCCTAGTCTATAAAATTCATCAAAGTTATTTGTAGCTTGAACTGTTTGGCTGTAATTAATAAATGGAGGATTAATAACAGGTACGTAAAGATCTACCGGTGCTTTCATATTTACTATCCTTTGCAATTGTTCGTTTGCATACGATTTAGATAAAGACCAAAATACTATACTGTTTTTATCCCAATCATAATTAGACAAATTGTAAGTGTTAAGTAAGTGAAAATCAACTATGTCATTTAAGACTGAGTATGCTTGTTTAATAGTAAATACTAATTTATTCTTAAGCTTGCTTTTTAACTCTTGTACATTGTGATCTTTTAAGCTAGGTCCGCAAGATACTATATATAGAGTTTCATCCTTATACTTATCTTTGAGTAACTCTAGACGTTCTTCTATTGTGTCTAATTCTTTAAAATTACTTTTTAATTGTAAAGTTAGATTCTTCATTCAAATATTAACTCTTTTAATCCTGATTTTAAGTCTTTAAATTCTTTTTTATAAAATTTTTTAAGTTTAGAAATATCTGGTTTTCTCCTTTTAGTATCGTGTCCCCATTCAGGTTTAATTTCAGGATTAAATTCCTTACCTGCTAAACTATGAATAGTCTCAGCTAGTTCTTTAATAGTTATTTCTTCATTATAACCTACATTAAATATACCCGAAGCTTCTTCTATCAATTTAGTTGCTGCTTTAGAATGATCGTCTACATGGCAAAATGAACGAGTCTGTGTTCCGTCTCCGTACATATAGAAAGGATCATCAGAGGAAAGTCTTTCTATAAATTCAGGAATTACTTGACCGTATCCATTAGTTGCCATTCTAGAACCATAAGTATTGAATGGCCTTAATATTAAGTATTCTTTTTTAAACGTTTGAGCCCAAAGTTTAGTTAAAAATTCTCCTGTAGCTTTAGAAGCGGCATATGAATCTCTATCTTCTTCTATATAAAGCTGTATGTATTCTTTTTCATTTGTAGGTATTGAAGGGTTAGGTCCATAAACTTCAGAAGAAGATGCATAAACTATTTTTTTGATATCTACCGACTCGCTTGCTTTTAAAATATTTTGAGTCATTATAATATTATCATTACATACTTTCATAGGTATATCATAAAAATACCTAGTCCCATTTATGGCTGCGTAATGCACTATTATGTCAGGCTTAAAAGAAACTACTGCTTTAACTACATCAGCTAAAATTAAACAATCTGTTTGTGTAAAAGTAAAGTTAGTATTAGTTGGTAAGTTATTCTTAGAACCTCTAAAAAAATTATCAATACCATAAACTATGTGATTACTTTCTAGAAGTTTATCACATAAGTGTGACCCTAAAAAACCTGCTGCTCCTGTAACTAAAATTTTCATATTTCTTTTCTCATTCCTTTAGGTACCTTGACCACAAACTTATCATTTTCTTTATCTATAAATTCAAATATATTAACATCTATATTTAATTCTTTTACTAACGATTTCATAGCTTTAGTGTCCTTAGGTAGACACATACCTCCAAAACCGCCAAAGTCTTTATTAACATTTAAATAATGTCCTTCTTGAACTCCATGGAATAAAAATGTATCCTTAATAATATTATAGTCGGCTCCAAAATATTCAGCAACCTTAAAAAAGGAATTAGCAAATGTAATTCTCATAGCCTTGTAAGTGTTAGAAAAGTATTTCATTAATTCTGCTTCTATCAACTTAACTTTAACTTTATGTACTGGTAGAGAACCATGAGTTTTTACTATAGTTTTGTATACATCGTTACTATCGGTACCGACTACAAGTATATTGTTATTATAAACAAAATCTTCAAACGCACACCTTTCTCTTAAAAACTCAGGAACAAAAGCTAAAGTTAACTCTGAGTATTTTTCAGCTAGTGATTCAGTAGTGCCTGGTTTAACAGTAGATTTTATAGCTACAATTCCTTTATAATTTAATTCATTAAGCTGATCAACAACGTTTAATACTGCGCTAACGTCGCAGTGTTCATCTTTTCCTGGTGGAGTACCAACACATATGTATATAACATCTGTATTTATAACATCATTAATAGAGGTATTTAAATTTATATCATGACCATAAACTGTGTGGCCAATATATTCAAAACCTTCTTTGACTGCTTTACCTACTGCGCCTAAACCTACTATACCTATTTTCATGCTATCCATTTTTTACTGTCCGGTATTATTTTATCTGTGGGATAGACCGGTATGTTCCATCCTTCACCTTTTACTACTGAATTACCTGCTTGTTTATATTTATGTATCCTACGAGTTACAATATGGTCTAAATAAAACAAGTGTATATTAATGTTATTTTTAATTAAATTATGTTTAGTAAGTCCTAAAGTATGCCATGGTCTAGGGTGCTTACGATCAAATCTCTCTTTAAGTAAACTAAAAAGATCCTTATATAATGTCATATATACGTCCATAGAATTAGAAGAACCTATTGCTGCAATATCATTTACTGTTCCTAAAACATCTCTATTTTCAGGTTCGTATCCTAAAGGACAATAAACAACATCGTCGCTAGTATTGAATACTCTGTCTTGAATTTTACTAAATAGCATATTATCAAAACGAGTTTTTATAACTATATCGTATTTAAACTTATTTTCTTTCTCATACTTTTTTTTAAGGTTATTAACCTCGTTTAGTCCATAAAATAAAGATATGGTATTATTTGTTAATAAGCCACCCCCAATCCATTCTCCTATATCTGTGATCTTATTTCTCCAAGAAGTGTATCCTTTGCTGTCTATATAGTTATGATAATCCTTTACTCCGCTATCTATTAAAAGTTCTTCTATTTTAGCTGGGGTGTACTTTTCAACTTTATGTAGAACAGGTTTATAAAGTTCTAAAAGATCAATAACATTTCCTTCATCAGGTAGGTACTTAGGATAGTTGACAGTATTTTCCCAAGTGTGTATAAATATATCGTAGTCAATATTATTATCTTTAAGCACACTAAAGAGATATTTTCTGTGAGGTTCGTAAACTTTTTTAAAGTTACGAGGCATCCCTGAAAAGCAAATAGCAGCTCTCATATTATTCTTTATCTCTGACTTCTTTAAAATCAACCTTGTTATGATTAAAATAACGATCAATATCAAACTCAGAAGCTTCTGGACCGTTCCATTCAAAGTTTTTATACTTACCTACACTTACTACTGGATCACCTTTCAGTACATGGGTAAGAGCAGAACAATCGCAGTACCGATTAGTTTTCCATATTTCACCTGAGGTAAACCATCCTAGATATTCTCGCATTACTCTTTTAACATTATCGTTAATTTTGTAAACTACAAATCCTGTTTCAATATGTGGGAAGTCTCTCCAGATACAAGACACATCATACTGTTTTGTAAAATCCCAAAATGTGTCATCTAGAGGTCTTGAAAAATGCGCATCTCCATCACACCAGATTAAATAATCTTCTTTAGCATTCAATACAGCATGTGTAATTGCTAATACTTTTCTAAACCAAAACTTTCCTTGAGTCTTTTTATAAACCGTTGTTGGATGTAAAGATAAGTATTTCTGATTATTCCAAGGTGTAGATTTAGAGTTAATAAAATTTTCTATCCAAAATTTATATTCTGGAAGTTGCCATAGATCTATTAGCTCAACTGAATCTAATTTAGGAAAATTTGGATCAGTATTTTCGTATGAGTTTTCATGATACAAGACAACAGGGTAGTTCTGTTCTATAGCACTGTTTAAAAGCTGTTGAGTTCTATGTTCAAACAATCTTTTATTTAAAGAAGTAATAATTCTGAAATTCATTTAATCTAATTTATACATTTTAACATTTCTAGCTGGTAGGTACGACGAGGTATCCTTTAAGTAATTTTTATATTTTTTAATACTTGGACGGATAAAGAAAAATAAAACATCACGAGGTTCGGTATCAGGGTCTGGTACGCTTGCTCTATGGTAAATATTAGGAGTACAAATAGCGTAACTTCCTGCTTTACCAACTATGTCTACTACTTTACCTCCTCTATCTAGTTCTTCTCTAACTACTGAGTTAGGTATTCTGGAACGTTCATATACAGGCGGTGCAGTAGACCTAATACCTGCTACTGTATTGTAGGTTTTTACTTTAGGAACTGAACCGTCAAAAGATTCAATATACTTAAGGCATCCTGAGTTTTCAGTTACAGGGTTAAGGTAAACAAAAAACTTAAGAAACTCATCAGGACAATCATCGTAATGCCACGTCCAAGAAGATTCTTCTCTTCCTTCTTTCAAGGGTATATTTCTGTAAGGATGTAAAAATTCAATTTTACCATTACATCCTAAAATCTCTTCTTCTACTACTGGCATAAAGATATCTACTAATTCATTTAATTCCTTAATATCAAACCAATCATTTACTCTTATAGCATGCTTCTCAGTAAAAGTTCCTAATTTATGTTCTATCTTATAGTCTAATTTATTCCTGATAATATCTATCAGTTCGTAATATCGAGAATTAGTTCTACTTTCTAAAAAAGAACTATCAACTCTTAAATCATAAACTGATTTATATTTTGAAGATCTATTAGAATTATATAAACTTTTACAGTACTCGTAATGTTCTTTATAAGTTTTCATATAGCTGCTCTCCTACTTTAAACTGCCATTCATAGTCTATATCAAATGTTTCTAGTTCATCCATAACAAATAGCTCTGGTGCTGGAGGTAGTTTGTCATCCATCCAGTAACCGTTTTTAATAATATCTAATCTACTGGCGTATAAACAATGAGCAGCTTCGTAGATAGGATCTACGTATTTAGTATTCATAATAGTAGAACTACCCCAATCAGTTATAGCTTTACCTTCTTTATCCCAGTAATAAGTCTTTTTTTCAAATACTGCAAAAGCTCCTTCTTTATCTGAGTTAATATAAGTTTCGATAAAACTGTCTATAGTTTCTATTTTAAGCAAAGGGTTACACGCACTTATTAAAACAACGTATTTGAAAGGAAGCTTATCATGCCATTCATATATTTCAGATAAAGGTTCGCCTTCAGAAAAAGCAGACTCTTTAGATCTATCGAAAATATTAATACCATGTTTAGCACCCACTTGTTTTAATTCCTCTTCATAAGCTGAAAAGAAAATATTAGATGCCGGAATAACTTTAGACTGTTTGAGTTTCTCAAATAAAATATCAACCAAAGTAGTACCAGCAAAACTTCGTAACATCTTACCTGGCACTCTTTCTGAAGATAGTCTTGCTTGTACAACTATACAGACATCTTTAATATCTTTCATAGACTTAACTTAATCTTTCTATCATCTACAGCTAAACTCTGGATGGTAGGATCTTCATAAATTGAGTCTCCTTTAATGTGCGTTGTAGATACTTCTTCTATAACACATCCACCGGAGGTTCTAAAAGAGTGATTTACCTTTCTGTTAATAAGAACTGGCTTGCCTTTTTCAAGCTGTATATCTCTACCGTTAAGGGTTAATACACAATCTCCAGCTAAAAGTTCAAAACACTCTTCTTTTTGTAAATGCCTGTGAGTAGGGTGAGATTGATTAGGAATCATAGCTATAATTTTTTTACAGTATGTTCTGTTAATTTTACTAACTATCAACGCTCCAACTTTGTAGAAGTTATCTAAACCATAGTGGCATGAAATCTCAACATCATCTTTTTCAGTAACTGTAACACCAGCTTCAGATAAAATTTTGTTAAACTTAACTTTGTACTTATTGAGTTTAGAATCTCTATCAGTTCCTACAAAGTACTCTTTCTTGATAGGATCGTCTTTGTCGATATCTATTAGTAAAGTTTTACCTATAATGTTATCTATATCTGAAACATCCATACAACCTTCCTGTAGAGGCATAGCGTAGTATATATCTTCTTCTCTAATAGTATAACCTGAGTTTAATTCTATATTAGCAAATACTCCTCTTTTGAGCTGTTTAAGAGCTTCGCTCTCAGAAAACTCTCCTTGAAAAGCTGTTTCATAAAATTGAATCTCATCTATCACTTCTTCCATTTGTTCTACAGTACAGGAATAATCATTTAGAGATACGTCTTCAGTTACTTTACCTACATGCTTTTCTACTATAGTCGCACCCATTGCTACTGCATAAGGTGATACAGCTCTGTCTTTTGGACTTTCATGAGTAGAGTACCCTATTTCAATATCAGGAAATTCTTCTTTAAGTTTTTTAATCCTACCTAGAAAAGCATTTTCAACAGGTGTTGGGTATTCAGCTATACAATGCAAGAATGCAAAGTCTCTACCGTTTTTCTTAAATAGATTATATACTTTACGTAAATGCTTTATAGTTGCCCCTCCTGTAGATATAATAATTTTTCTATTAATTTTACAAACCTCTCTTAATAAAGGCCAGTCATCAACAGAACAAGAAGCAATCTTTAATACATCTACTCCTAGGTTGTCAAATAAAGGCAACGATTCATTATCGAAAGGAGTAGAAATAGAAAGTAGTTCTTTATTATTAATATAGTTAACAATCTCTCCAAACTCCTCTTTAGAAAGTCTGGTATCATTAAATCTTTTGATATACTTTAAGTCATCCCGTTCTTTATATTTAGGATGAATAAATGTATCTAAATTACGAAACTGAAGTTTAATACCAGCTTTGATACCTTTACGTCTGGCAAGATCAGCAAAATCATCAATAATCTTTTTAGCATGATCGACACTGCCTTGATGGTTATTAGCCATTTCAAAAATGTACAACATATTACTTTTTAATTTTATCTATTATTTGTTCGTTTAAAGGAAAATACTTTTTACTCCATATAGAGGAAAAATTATATTCACTATCCTCTCCTAAATTATAAAGATTAGTAGTTTTATTTAAATATAAGAAATTAATTACATAATTCCAAAATTCTTCGTATTGATTATAATAAATTTTATAAGCATTTTCTTTATTTATTTGATAAGGTAATGTGTTTTTACCTTTTTCGAAAGAATGTTTTTCTTCTTTAAATTTTTTATCTTTTACAGATAA
>Ga0160423_10003010_pt1 | contig 14028 bp, 20 predicted proteins | sample CRUFie14St8metaG_FD_108191 | JGI IMG/M metagenome (GOLD analysis project Ga0160423, IMG submission 108191) | Marine microbial communities from the Costa Rica Dome - CRUD Field 142mm St8 metaG | ecosystem: Environmental > Aquatic > Marine > Oceanic > Photic zone | place: Costa Rica: the Eastern...
AAGACATGGCTCAAGGAATCCTATCTCAGGAACGTCCACACAAACAAGAGTTTTCAGACCAAGGCATTCATCCCAAAGGAGATCAAGGTGAGAAAGCCCACACTGACAGAGGAGGAGTTGCAGAAACTGTGGAGTCATGACTTCTCAGGACGTGGGAAGTTTGGAGGGGAGAAGACTGCACTGACCAAGTGCAGAGACCACTTCATGGTGGCATGTTGGACAGGGGTGAGGATCAGTGATCTGAAGAGGATGCCTGGCATCATCAGAGATGCATGGAAACAGGCAGGGAATCAGTGTCCACCCTTCTTGCAGTTCACTCAGTCCAAGACCAAGGAACAGGTGACAATCCCAGTGTTGCCTGAACTGTGTGAAGTGATCACCAAGTGGAAGGGGAACATGCCTGAGGTGGGTGCAGAGCAACAGATGAACTCCAAGATCAAAGAGGCATGCAAGATTGCAGGATTGGACAGGATGATTGACAAGGTCTCAACCAAGATGAGTGATGGGGGCAAGATTGAACGTGTGCCTCTGCATGAGTTGGTGTCCAACCACACTGCAAGGAGAACCTTTGCCACCAACCTCTACAAGCGTGGAGTCCTGTCCAACGGTCAACTGATGTCACTCACTGGGCACAACTCAGAGAGTGCGTTCTTGAAATACCTTGATCTCAGTCAGGAGGAGATGAGCAAAGTGGCGGCAATGCAACTGATGAAAGCCATCAATCAAGGCAGAAACTCCTGATCCACTCATTCAGGTCTCTTTGCCGTGGGGCATATTGATCCCTCACAGGCACACGTCTGTCATTGAGTTCCCTGAACAGATCACTGACACCCTGAGGGGTCAGGTCAGGGTCAAAGATCCTGTGAAGGAACTGGACTGTCTCCATCTCACTCTCCATGTAGACGGTCTCCAAGAGATCCTCCAAAAGAAAACGTGTGCTCTCAGGCACACGTTCCTCCAGTTGATCAAAGTGGTCATCAATCCAGTCAGTCACGGTGGACATCTTCATCTTCCCCAAAGACCCCGTGTTCATACATGTTGGTCACCTTGAGGATGGCTCTTGACAGTGCACGTTTCTCTGCCATCTCAACCAAGTGTTTTGACATGCAGTTCTGTGGTGTTGCAGACCCAAAGGTCTCAATGGTGTAGTCACCACCGTTGGCATCCTCCTTTGAGGCATGTGCCTTCATGACCACAAACTCGGGATCACACCTGACAATGTCGAACTCCACACGGATCTGATTCTTGGCTTGGATTTTCTCAATCCCTGCCCGTTTGATGATGGTGAAGTTGCGGTGAACAAAGATGTCATCCTTGGTCAGCCCGTTCTGTGTGAACAGTGCTCGCAGTGTTGCCTTTTCAGTTTCGTTCAGTTTCATCTCATGAATTTTGCAAGGGAGATCCTGAGGTGCTCTCCCTCTTGTTTCAGTTTGTCAATTTGCTTCTCTGCCTCCTCAAGTCTGAGCATTGTCTTGGTGTGGGCAATCCTCTCAAGCAGAGACGTGTGGTTGGCAATGTTTCTCTCACCTTCCAAGTCTTGGAGTGCGATCATTGCAGAGGACAAGGTCTCCATCAACTCCTCCGTGTATTTGCGTTGTGAATCCGTGACTGTCTCACCTGATTCCAACATCTCATTCAGTCTGTTCTCCAACCTGAACCTCCCTGCATCGAGGTTGCAACGGATCAGGATCAACTCCAGTGGATTCCACTTCTGAGTGGGGTGCATTGATCCCACCTTCATCCCCTCAGTCTTCATCCAGTCTGTCCTCCTGATAAGTGTTGGTGTCCTTGCAGTAGAACAGTGTCACCTTGCCAAGTTTGCCCACTCCCTTTGGCTTGGACTTTTGGATCAACAGCCATGTCTCTCCAACGGTGGTGTCCACACTCCACTTCCCAATTTTCAGGGTGTCAGGAGACGGGGGACGGTAGACAAGGAGCATGGTGAAGGCACGTCTGTGCCATGTCTGCCCACCTGCCCAAGAATGAGGGTCAGCAGGGGGAGAGTATTGGACACCCCTCTCTGTCCTGAACCTTGAGTGTGGGTTGGCAATGTGGGTGGTGATGATGTCCGTCCTGTGGTGCTTCCTTGACTGGTCTCTCACCTTCTTGAGTGCATCTGCAAGGAAGAGATCCTCACGTCCTCCTTTAGTGTTGAGATCCAACACAAGGTCATTCCAAGGGTCAATCACCGTGGTGTCAAACTTCACCCCGTGCTCCTGCTCATATGCATCCACCCACTGGTGGAACATGCTGACATCAAAGGAGTCCACCCCTGCATCATCAGGACTGATGAGGTAGAAGTGACGGTCTATCCATGCAAACACCTCCTCAAACTCCTGCTCACTCAATACGTCTTCTTGTGGGTTGCCTCGGTCATCATGCAGGAGAACCTTCCTGCCCGTGTAGATCTCAGCCAACTCAAGCACAATGTCCTCCATTGACCCCTCTTCACCCATGTAGATGGCATGAATGAATCCATGCAGCTTGGACAGGTTGACAAGAAGTTGCTTGACAAACTGTGATTTTCCGTGGTGGGGTGCACCTGCAATGAAGAGGGGAAACCCCCGTTTGACGGTGAAGTATGGATCAAGGGATTCAAAGCCCGTGGACACACCTCCTTTGATGCGGTTCTTGCGGACAAGGTCAACATCAAACGTCCGTTCTTGGGGACGGAAGATGGGGATGAGAGAGTTGTTTGTTGGGGGGATGCTCATTGAAATTCAGTGCCTAAAAAGGGGCAGTCACCAGTTTGCAACTGCCCCATCAACAAAAGATTGATTCTTGCACCTCAGGGGTGCAGGTGATATGTGCCATCAGTCACTTCAGAAGGGAAGAGAGTCTTCAGGAAGGTTGGACTCCGTCTTTGGCTGCTGCTCCCAAGCCATTGCCTGAGGTACAGGTGCTGACTGTTGTCCTTTGATCTTCTCAAGGACGGTGCTCAGATCATTGCCATTGCCAAGAATCACACCCTGTTCTCCCTTCACATACTGACTGACCAAATACTGGTTGAACTCATTGTCAGGGGTTGGAACAAGGGTCATCTTCAACCACTTGCCGTTGGAGGCATTGCGGATTGCAGCCGTGTTGATTTTGTCGAGGTTGATCTCGAAGGTCACTTTCTCGGTGTAAGCCATTTAGATATTTCGTGGAACGTGTGTCCAAATTGATTGATGAACTCCTGCTCTGAAACGGACACACACAGTCTCAGGTGAGGATCTTTTTGAAGAGCACCAACAGTGATGATGTCTTCAATCTTGGTCTTGGCATGGGTCACAGAACTGTGGTCACGCCCAAAGAGGTTGCCAACCGTTTTGACAGTCAGCCCAAATTCATGATATGCCACTGTCATCAGGAAGTGCCTCAGGTCAACCACCTCTCTCCTCCGTCCATGACCCAGGACTTCTGCCTTGAGTATGCCCGTGGCATCACAGACGTTGGAGATGAAGGTGTCCAGTGCTTGATGACTGACTGAGTCATCAGGCAGGGAATAGTGAAACACTCCCCCCATCAGAATGGCAAACCCACATCACAGTTCACAAATTGCATTGACCCCTTCTGTTCCAAGGTGTTTGTGAAGTCACTGATCCATTGGAGTTTGTCCATTGGGTTGGTGATGCCAACACCGTGGGGGTCTTCCCCGTCAAATAGCCACATGCACTGATCATGTGCAAGTTGGTTCAATGTGTTGCCAACAAGGTTGGAACAGTAGAGTGCAACACCCTTGGGGTGCTTCTTGGTGAACCTCTTGATGGAGAGTTTGGTGATCAGACCTTCATCACAAGCATGTGTCCAGTTGCCTTGATTCATCTTGGGGAATCCGTGCTGAACAAGAAGTTCATTGCACTCCTCCCGTGTGAGTATGGCATTGGGGTACATGTCATGAATGGTTGCAATGGCTTGTGGGCAGAAGGCAACTTCAGGGAAGTCATCATTCCACAACCTGCGGTTCTTGACAAAAGGGAACACTGTCTCTTGTGGCTCAACAGGGGTTGAGCATGTGCCGTTGGGATTCACCTTGAGACCAAAGGAGAAAGGCAAAAAAGTCTGGAGTGACATTTTTCAAAATTTGAAGACTGACCTGTTTTCAGAATTGTGGGACAGGTCATTGCCCATTAAAGTGTTGACTGCTGAGAGGGGGATGCGGTAGATCCCACGTCCACCCTTCAGTTGAATTGCATCCAAGTCACCCCTCTTGATCATATTCCTGACCGTTGCAGGAGAGACCTTCAGGAACTTGGCAACCTCTGATGGAGTCAGCATCACAGGCAGTGCATTTGGGTTGGGATTCATCATGTCCGTTTCTTATATTTGAATGAGTATTTGCGGCATCGAGATCATTTGTTCACTGGAAGAATGAGAACGCAAATATAGAGGCAAATTTCAGACTGAGACCCCAGTTGTCGGGTCTGTTTTCCACATCCTATCCCCAAAGATTTGACTTTTGGCTTGCTTCGTGGGGTTGCGAGGAGTAAATTTGCCTTAAACAAAAGGAGACAATCCATGTCCAAAGGCAACGAAATCCGAAGGAGACAAGCGGTTCAGAGCAAACAGAACCCCCATGTGAAGGATCTCACCATTGGGAGAGACTATGCAACACCCTTTGACTCCAAGCCCAAGAGACTTGGACGGGAGGAGAGACACCGTCTTGAGTTCCATCTTCGTCAGAACTGGGCACTCCTGTTGGTGCAGAACATGCGTGATGAACAGGGGTGGAGTTGGGAAGGAATCGAAAGAGCAACAGGGAAGACCCGTCAGACTTGGAACAACGTCTGTCTGTCTAAGTGTCCAACCAAGGCAGACCTGACTTCAGATGATGAGGCAGTCCGTCAAAAGGCAAGGGATGGGTATCGTCCAGTCACTGATGGCTTCATCAGGAACGTCACTGAGAAGTTGGAGGGGCACAACTACAATGTGTTCACTGGCTACTTCAGGAACTGTTTTGATCTTGGTCTGACCGTCCTGAGTCCAAGGTTGCAGGTCAATGGGGTTGTGTCCATGAGGAGAGATGATGTGACTGAAGACAGGGTGTGGGGAGCAGAAATCAACGGTGTGTGGAAGGAGAGAACCACCAAGGGTGGACTCACAGACACATGGTTGATCAACAGGATTGGAGACGAGATCCATCCACCAGTCTATGATGAGGGGTATGCATCAGGCAAGCAGTTGATCAGTTGGTTGCTTCGCAATGAACCCACTGACTTTGTCTTCTATGTGAAGTCCAGGAATGCAGATGGAAAGGTTGTGCCAACCTACTGGGAGCACGGTTATCCCCTGCTCAACACCTTCAATGAAGATTGGGGGATTCATTCCTGTTGGGAGATCCACTGCCTATTGGAGGAGGAGGTGTTTGACTGGGATGGTCAGTCTGAACCTGATCCCCGTGCAGTTGAGATCCACAAACATTGGAAACATCAGGAGGAGTTCAAGGGTGTGAACATCCCTGAACCACCAACCCCCACAGATCCCAACATCTTCAAAGACCGTCCTGAAAAACCAAAGGTCACAGTGGAGGATGTGCAGAGGATCATGAAGGATGGAGGGTTGGACGAGGAGAGAGGCAACAGGTGGATTGAGTCCATCCTGAAGGATGACAACCGTGAAACCAAGACCGTGGAGATGAAGGTTGATCCTGAGATGGCTCAGATGGGATTCCTGTCACCAGTTGCACTGTCCTTTGATGCTCACCCTTCATGGCTTGATGAGGATGGAGAGGTGGAGTTCAAGGTGGTGATCTCCTTTGACAAGGACGGCAACAAGAACGGTCACATGATCAAACACAAGCCAAGGGTCTGATCAATGAATCTGTCCACCACTTTTGCACTTGCGTTGATTCGTGTCTTGGTGAGTCCGAACTTCGCATTCTCTCAGGTGAGACCAACAGTCTTCTCTCCTGACAGTGGGGGCACTCAAAGCCCCCCACGTTCTGAAAGGAACACTCACTCAGTCCTTCAATTCGCCCAAGCTATGATCAGGCACATTTGCAGTGCCTCGGGATAGTTGTCCCCACGTTACGCCCACACCGCAAATATCAAAGCAAATCTCCTGATCTTTGTGGCATGCCTTCATTTGATTGGAAGTCTGAAGGGAGACCTTGGGTCTCTCAAGTTTCACAGGATCAGAACAAGTCCCGTGGCAGATCTCCACATGCATATGATCCAAGGTATAAGACCAAGAGGTGGAGAGTGATCAGGCAACAGGTTCTGATGGACAATCCACTTTGTCTGGAGTGCAACGGCATGGGCAGGGTAACTCCTGCCCGTGTTATTGACCACATCATCCCAGTCAGAAGTGGAGGTGAGTTCTTTGATCTCTCCAACCTCCAACCATTGTGTGACAAATGCCACAACTCAAAGAGTGGCAAGGAGTCTCATGGAATCCCAGTGTTTTCAGGGGTTTCAGAGCATGGGGGAAGGGGGTCTGAACATTGTGAAGACAACCAACGGGGGAACGTCGAGGAGAGAGCTGTTGATTTTGGCACAAATTCAAGGGGGGGGTCATGAGACACTGGGACTGGGAAGTGACAACGGATGAACCTGTGGAGGTTCAGTACACCTACACCAAGGGAGAGGACGGGGTGAGATACTATCCTGACGGATCAGGACTGCCTCCATCACCATCCTCTGTGGAGTTGGTTCAATTCACCTATCAAGGCAAGGACATCACAGACTTGATCTTTGAGTTGGTCAGTCACAAGGTGCTTGATGAATTGCAGTCTGAGATCTCTGAGTTTGAAGAGGAGGGTGGAGGATATGACTGGGAAGACTACTGGGAAAGAGACTGATCATGGCAAAGAGCAAATCACTGAAAGCAATCCAAGGGACAATCCGTCCTGACCGTGACATCACACCAAAGGAGTCCACGGTGGACAGGAGTGAGTTCCCTGATCCTGTCATTGAACTCAATGAGAGTGCACGTCACTTCTATGACCTGACTGTTGATCACCTGAATGAGGCATCTGTCCTCTATTCAGTGGATGCCATGTTGCTCAGTGTCCTTGCCAAGAACATTGACATCATGATCCAAGCATCAAATGAGATCAAGGATCTTGATGATGTGGTGCAGGAGTTTGACTCAGGTGCAACCAACATCACAGGGACTTTCACTGCCTTTGAACGTGCAGTCAAGAATGTCCTCACTCTCTCTGCCAAGTTGGGACTGTCTCCTGCTGACCGTGAAAAGTTGATGTCCTTCAGCAACATCAAGAAGGATGTTGCAGACCCTTACCTCACACTCAAAACAGGATCAGGTGGATGACAGGGTGGGATCAGTATGCACATGATGTGATCACTGGCAACATCACCACCTCCAAATGGATCAAACTTGCCTGTCAGAGACACCTTGATGATCTCAAGGATGGACACAAGCGTGGACTGTGGTTTGATGAGCAGGATGCAGACCGTTTCATTCAATTCTTTGAGAGATTCCTGCACCACTCCAAAGGGAAGTGGGCAGGACAACCGTTCACCCTGCTGCCTTGGCAACAGTTTGCAGTGGCAAACATCTTTGGGTGGAAGAGGGATGATGGATCAAGACGGTTCTCCACTTTCTACTGCCAAGTAGCACGAAAGAACGGGAAGACCCAACTCCTTGCAGGGATTGGTCTTGCCATGTTGGACTTTGATGGGGAGGAGGCAAGTGAAGTGGTGTGGGGAGCAACCAAGAGAGACCAAGCACGGATCTGTCATGATGAGGCAACACGGATGGTCAGATCATCACCTCACCTCAAGAAGAGGATCAAGATCCTCAGGAACAACCTTGCAGTCCCATCCACAAATTCCAAGGCAGAACCACTCTCCTCTGATGCCAAGAGTGCAGATGGACTGAATGTGCACTGTGCCGTCCTTGATGAGTTCCATGCTCACAAGGATGCAGACCTTCTCAATGTCTTGAAGTCAGCAACAGGGGCAAGGACTTCACCTCTGATTGCCATCATCACCACGGCAGGATTCAACATCAACAGTCCGTGCTTTCACATGATGAAGTCAACCTGTGATCTGTTGGAGGGGAAGACAGAAGATGACTCCCTCTTTGCACTGATCTACACCCTTGATGAAGATGATGACTTCACAGATCCTGAGGTTTGGATCAAGGCAAACCCATCACTGGATGTCACTCTTCCCTCCACCTACCTTGAGAAGGAACTGACTCAGTCTCAGAACTACGGTGGTTCAATGCTTGTCAACTTCAGAACCAAGCACATGAATGAGTGGGTGAGTTCGTCTGCAACGTGGATTGCAGATGAGGTTGTGATGGCAAACCAACAGGAGATCCAACCTGATCCAACTGAACCGTGTTGGGGTGGACTGGATCTTGCATCAGTCTCAGACATCACTGCACTGTCCTTGGTGTGGAAGATGCAGGGTGGAGGGTACTTGACAAGGAGTTGGTTTTGGATTCCTGAGGAGACGGTGCACAAACGCATTCAGGCAACTGGATCAAGGATCTATCAAGAGTTCAGTGAACTGCCCAATGTCTTCATCACTGAAGGCAATGTGACAGACTATGACTCCATCAGACGGTTCATCACTGGGTTTCACATTGTGGATGGACAGGTCAAGCATGACCCTGATCCTCTTGCATCCCAATTCAACATCCAGTCCATTGCATTTGACAGATTCAACTCCTCTCAGTGTGTGATCAACCTTGCCTCTGATGGGTTGTCAATGAAACCATACGGGCAGGGGTTTGTCTCCATGTCCACACCATCCAAATCTGTGGAGAGGTTGATGAGTGAGGGAAAGATCCAACACGGTTGTGATCCCGTCCTGAGGTGGATGTTTGGAAACGTGGTTTTGAGGACAGATCCCAGTGGCAACATCAAACCTGACAAAGAGAAGTCAGGGGACAAGATTGATGGTGTGATCTCACTGATCATGGCTCTTGGACAAGAGTTGACTGAACAAACTGAACAACCCCAAAACATTCCTGACAACTACACAATCCGCACCCTTTGACCTACAATCCCAACAACCCAAATGAACTGATCAGACTCTTGAATCTTGCACCCAAGATCTCAACCCGTGAGGGGTTCATTGATGAATACTTCTCACGTCTTAGAGACCACCACTGCAACGGTGATGCATACTGGTCTGTTGAGCATGATCACATGAGTGTCTTTGGTCGCACACGCTACAACGGACACGAGAACTTTGCCTCTGTTCTGAGCAGGTGGAACAAAAAAAGGAGGTTGTGAACCTCCTTGATTTTACTTGATGTAGGGGGCAAGTTCTGCCTTGATTCTATCAAACTCTTCTTGGGTGATCAATCCCAAGTCCAGTTTGTCCTTCGCCATTTTCAACTCTTCCAACGCTTTCTCTGAAGTGTAACCTGAAGTCACAACCTCACCAACTTCAATGGCTTTCTCAATGTTGACGTGCATGGGTTGGGCAATTCCTTTGCAAGTCACATACAAAGTGAATCCCATTCTTTTTGTCCCTGAGATTCTGATCTTCTTGATCTCAACGGTTTTGCCACCCCATGAAGCACCTGCCTGAACAAGTGGGGTCATGATCCCATCACCTGCCTGCACCCAAACAAAAGTGCCGTTCCCAGTGGCATTGCCAAACGTCACGTCACCACCAACTTCCCAAACAGAACCGTCAGTTGCAGTGTATTTGGTGATATTCTTGACATTCTTGGTCGTGCTTGCAACCATGTCAGGTGTGTATTCTGATTGTGCAAAGGCAACAACAGAACAAGTCAGGAGGATGAATGAAAAAAGGGTTTTCATGATGATTTAGTGTTGATTTTGCCCAAAGCTAAGAGAAAGTCACACTGAGTCAACACCTGAATCATGTCCTGAACAAACTTGACAACGTCAACCCCTGCCTGAAAGAGGGGGGAGAATTTTGCTCCAATGAGATTCTCCCTTGAACTGGACTTTTTGAGACTCTTCAGGAACAGGAACACCAACTCTGAGTCTGAGGAGCGACATGGCACACACATCACCTCTCCCTTCATGGGAATCTTTGGACGGAACACCAAATCAGGTGTCCTTGTCACTGAAGAGGGTGCTCTGAGTTTGTCGGCAGTCTATGCTGCCATCAGTAAGATCAGCACCACCCTTGCCTCCCTTCCCTTGAACCTCTATGAGGAGACAGACAACGGGAAGAGACTTGCCAAGGAACACCCTGCCTTTGTCATGATCAACAGTGAGCCGAATGAGTACCTCAACTCATTCAACTTCATTGAACGGATGATCAGTGACTCACTGATGTATGGGTGTGCATATGCTCTCATTGAGCGTGGGTCAATCACCTCCCGTCCTCAAGCACTTCACCCACTTGATCCTGAAGACATCCAAAAGGATGTGCATGAAGGTGTCATCATCTACCGTGACAAGCATTCAGGGGTGATCTACTATGCAGAGGATCTCATTGTGCTTGAAGCATTCAGGGGTCTCAGTCCCATCCGTCTCCACATGGAGAACCTTGGGATCACCCAAGCATCTCAGGAGTATGGTGCACGGTTCTTTGGGACTGGTGGCAACACAGGTGGATTCCTGATGACAGACAAGAGTCTCACTGATGAACAATATCACAGACTCAAAAACACTTGGTCATCCCAACACCAAGGGATCAAGAATGCACATGAGACTGCCATCCTTGAACACGGTCTCAAATATGAAAGGAGCACCATCCCACCTGATCAGGCACAGTTCATCCTGACACGGAAGTTCCAAGTGGAAGAGATTGCACGGATCTTCAACATCCCACCCATCCTGATTCAGGCAGAGGGATCAACCACATACAACAATGTTGAACAGATCCTCATTGCCTTTGCCCAACAGACACTGATCCCTTGGGCACGGAAGTTTGAGATGGAACTGGACAGGAAACTGATCCCTGAGAGGGAGCGTGGACAGTACAGTGCCAAGTTTGACATGAAGTCTCTCCTCAGGGGAGACCTTGCCTCAAGACGTGACTTCTATGCCACGGCACTTCAGCACGGATTCATGTCTGTGAATGAAGTCCGTCAAATGGAGGATCTCAATGGAATTGGAGAGGCAGGTGACATCCACCTGATCCAAGTCAATCAGATCCCCCTGGACTCTGCCCAGTCCTATGGTGACAAACTCACAAAGACTGAAGAGGCATGACAGACTTCCCCACTCAACCAACACAACAAACAACAATGGAAAGACGCTACATCAGCACACGCATTGAGTCACGTCAGGACACCCCTGAGACTCAAGATGAGAAACGTGTTGAGGGGTATGCATCCGTCTTCAATCAGACCACGGATCTCGGTGCATTCACTGAGAGCATTGGTCAGGAGGCATTCAATGATGTCATGAATGATGATGTCAGGATGCTCTTCAACCATGATCCCAACTTCCCACTTGCAAGGAGCAGGAACGGGGAGGGAACACTGGAGATGAAGATTGATGAGAACGGTGTGTTTTTCTCATTCCCTGTGGGTTCACAGACCTATGCCAAGGATCTGCATGAATCCATCCAAAGAGGGGACGTTGATGAGGCATCTTTTGCCTTCACCGTCCAAGAGGATGAATGGGAGGAGAGAGACGGGAAACCCCACAGACACATCACACGACTTGGACAACTGATTGATCTCTCTGTCTGCACCTATGGTGCATATCAACAGACAGAAGTCATGGTCAGATCACTGCCTGAGATACCACTGGAACAAACAAACAACACTGAACTGGATGAGGAGCAAAAAAGAGACCGTCTGAAGTGGGGACAGTCTATGCTTCAACTCCAAAAACTGAAACAACAATCATGAAAAATTCCGTGAAACTTATGGAAGAGCGTGGTGCGTTGGTTGAGGAGTTGGAAACTCTCCTGAACACCGTTGCCACTGAAGACCGTGACTTCTCAGATGATGAGAACACACGGCAGGATGCCATCCACACAGAGGTGGCAGAATTGGATCAACAGATCCAACGTGCAAAGACCAATGAGGCAATGTTTGCCGTTGGTGCAACTGCTAAGAGTGAAGCCAAGGAAGTGGAAGAGATCCGTGGACGGTTCTCCATGTCCAAAGCAATCACTGACATTGTCAACAAAGGTGGTCTGACTGGTCTTGAGGCAGAGATGGCTCAGGAGGGACGTTCTGAGTTGGGTTCTTGTGGTGCTTCTGCCCGTGGCAACATCACCATTCCATCCTTCTTGATGGGTGAATCCCGTGCCAATGAGACCTATTCTGTTGATGACACCAACGGTCAAAACCAAGGCAACAAAGTCCGTGGTGTTGATCATGCCCCAATGATTGAGGGACTCCGTCCCGTTCCAGTCTTGGAGCGTATGGGGGCAACTGTGATCCAAGCAACTGGTGATCTTGTGTTGCCTTCATTGCCTGATGCAGATGCAAGTCAAGTGGCAGAGATTGCAACCTTGAACAACCTTGATGGTGACTTTGGTTCTGTGACGTTGTCTCCAAAGCGTTTTGGAATGCGGATGGACTTGACACGTCAGATGTTGAATCAGTCTGATCCTGCTCTTGATGCAGTCATTGCCCGTGACATGAGTGTGGCATTGGCAAATGAGTTGGATGAGTATGTGATTGGCACAAACTTCTTTGGGTCAACCAACATCACAGATGGATCTGTTGCATCTGCAACTGTCTGTGCAGCTTCTGACTATGCAGACTTCACCAACTTTGAAGGTGACTTCCTGTCAAATGATCCAGCAGGTCAGAACCTCTGTCTGTTGATGGATCCCTCAATGGGTGCATCTCTGAAGGCAGTGTCTCAGAGTGCAGGTGGTGCAATCTTGCACGGTGACGGTCAGATCCTCGGTTATCCTGTCTTCACCTCAACCAATGTGAAGGAACAGAATGTTGTTGCGAAGACCTACTTCAGTGGGATCACAAGCACAACCAACACTGTGGATGTCCGTCCAATTTTCTTTGTTGATCCGTCTGATGTCTTCATTGCCAAGTTTGGTGGTTTGGACATCACCGTGGACAGTCTGACACTGGCACATCAGGGAACAGTCCGTTTGATTGCGAACATGTATGCCAATGCCAACGTCCGTCGTGCAGGATCTGTCCAAGTTCTTGCAGGACTCCGTGCAAACGCAACTCCGTCTGCCTAAGACCTAACAACCTGAAGGAAGGGGGCATCATTGGGATGTCCCCTCTCTTCACTTTCCATGCTCATGAAGTTTGATCAAACCACCTTTCCTGATGCCACCAACGTGGTGTCACTTGCAACTGCCAAGAACCACCTCCGTGTGGATCATGACACTGATGACACCCTGATCACCTCCCTGATCAGTGTTGCACAGGAAGTGGTGCAGAAGTACACTGGGACGTTCCTTCAGAGGACAAACGGTGTGATCCGTCATGATCACTTCCATGACTTCATGGATCTCTTTGTGGGGGTTGATGTCAACATCAATGTGACAGAGACCAACGGTGTTGCCTACGTCAACAAGAACAGTCTAGAGACTTCAGTGGGAGCGAAGGACTATCAATTTGATGGCAAAGACTATCCTGCCCGTCTGAGGATGCTTGACATCCCCCAGGACGTGAAGGATGAACTGAATGCAGTCAGGATCTATGTGACATGTGGATATGACTCCACCACTCTTCCCTCTGCTCTTGTCAGTGCCATGCTCCTGATCATTGGTCATCTCTATGAGAACCGTCAAGATGTGACACGTTTCAAGCAACATGAGATCCCCATGTCCTCTCAGTATTTGATGAACCCCTACCGTCTCAAGTCCTTCTGACCATGAACATTGGGGAACTGGACAAGAGAGTGGTGATCAAGTCAAAGCTGACCACCACAGATGAATGGAACACTGAGTTGATCTCCACAAGGGTGGAGGGTCATGCTTGGGCAAAAGTGACATTCAAGGGAGGTGGTGAGAAACAGGGTGCAGATCAGAGAGTGGCAATCAATCGGGTGGAGTTCATCCTGAGGTTCAGGACTGATGTCAATGCAAGGGACACCTTGATTCAATATGGAGCACAGGACTATGATGTGCACTTGGTGGAGATCATTGGACGTGACGAGGGATTGAAAGTCACCACAACTGTCAGGGACAATGGCTGAACTCA
>Ga0160423_10003011_pt1 | contig 14026 bp, 14 predicted proteins | sample CRUFie14St8metaG_FD_108191 | JGI IMG/M metagenome (GOLD analysis project Ga0160423, IMG submission 108191) | Marine microbial communities from the Costa Rica Dome - CRUD Field 142mm St8 metaG | ecosystem: Environmental > Aquatic > Marine > Oceanic > Photic zone | place: Costa Rica: the Eastern...
AAGCCTGTGGCATGTTTGATGTTTCGCACATGGGCGAGTTTCGTGTTCGAGGTGCCCAAGCGTTGGATTTGATTCAGCACGTCACCAGCAACGACGCCAGCAAACTCACCCCGGGCAAAGTCCAATACAGCTGCATGCCCAATGGCCAAGGAGGCATCGTCGATGACCTGCTGGTATACTGCATTGCGGAAGACGAGTACATGCTGGTCGTCAATGCTTCCAATCGCCTGAAAGACTTCCAGTGGATTCACGACCACAATTCATTCGACGCAGTGGTCACGGACGAATCCGATGCTTGGTCCTTAATTGCTTTGCAAGGCCCTGACGCCGCTTCGGTACTTGCCCCATTGAGCTCGGGACCGGACGTCGCTGCCATGGGGTACTACACGTTTGATTTTGGGACCGTCTGCGGTCGCCCGTGCCTTATCAGCGCCACTGGGTACACCGGGGCCGGAGGGTTCGAGCTGTACCTCAAAAACGACGACGCTGCGCCTGTATGGCAGGCACTGATGGACGCCAATGTGCAGCCCTGTGGATTGGGTGCACGTGACACCCTGCGGCTCGAGGCCGGATTTTGCTTGTATGGCAATGACATTGACGATTCCACTTCCCCCATTGCGGCTGGACTGGGCTGGATCACGAAATTCACTAAGCCGTTCATCGACAGCGAGCGGCTCCAGGCTGAAAAGGAATCCGGATCACCGGAATTGCTCCGCGGACTCGTCATCACGGAGCGCGGCATCCCGCGCACAGGCTACACCATTGAAAACGCAGACGGCGAAACAATCGGCCGCGTCACCTCTGGAACCAGTTCCCCCACGTTGGGGCACAGCATTGCCATGGGGTACATCACGAGCAGCGAAGCCCACTTGGGCAACACCGTCTTTGTGCGCATTCGCAAAAACGCCATCCCAGCTGAAGTGGTGCGCCCCGGATTCCTGAAGAAATAGACGTTCCACTGAAATTCGTATCTTACGTTTTCACCCACCTGAATCGAGGCTTTTGAATTACGTTGAAGTATGTTTTTCTCCTGCGGATTACCCGCTGTACCGTGAGAACTTTGAATTGGTGGTCGTCATTGACGTATTGCGTGCGACCTCGGCCATCTGCACGGCCTTGGAGAACGGCGTGGAACGCATCAAACCCGTCGCATCGGTGACCGCAGCTGAGGAGTGGAAGGCAAAAGGCCACATCGGAGCAGCAGAACGCAATGGTGAAATCGTCCCTGGGTTTGACTTGGGCAACAGCCCCATCGCCTACATCGAACGCAAGGAAGAGCTCGCAGGGAAATCTGTGGTCTTGACAACGACCAACGGCACCAAGGCCATTGACATCGCCAGCGAGAAAGACACCGTGGTCATTGGTGCCCTCAATAACCTCAATGCACTCTGCACGTGGCTGTTGGAGCTGGATCAAAATGTACTCGTCCTTGCATCGGGCTGGAAAGACAAGTTCAACCTCGAAGACACCATCTGTGCTGGAGCCATTGCAGACCAACTCATCGAGAGCGGCCGGTTCAAGGCGGATGAAGACAGCACCATTGCGGCGAAGTTCATTTACCGCTCCGCCCGCGACAACATGTTCGCGTTCCTGCGCGCGTCCTCGCACCGCCGACGGTTGCGAAGACTCAACTTGAACGAAGACGTGAAGTACTGTTTGACGCCCAACAACCTGACGACCATTCCCATCCTGCGCGATGGATATTTGGTGCGATTGGACGAAAACGATGCCTCCTCTGCATTGCAAGAAGCGACGACTTCGGCGAACGCTTCGTAAAATCCACTGCTGCGGTTTCTTGTGCATCAGCTTGCTGATCACATCCCCCTGTGCTGCGTGGGGATTTGCGGCGCACCGAACAATTGTCGATGCCGCCATCCATCACTTGCCTCCTCCCCTTCATACATTTTTTAAGGCGCACGGTGCCTGGCTGCACGAGCACGTGAACGATGCCGATTTGCGCAAACACACAGTTGCGGGCGAGGGTATTCGGCATTACATCGACCTCGATCGGTACAGCCCGTCGCTGGATACCTTGCGCTCGTGGTTTCCCATGGCTTACGACGAAGCCATTCAACGTTGGTCAGAAGACAGCCTGCACGCTCACGGCATCGGGCCATGGCACGCCTTGCGCACCTACCGCAGGTTGATTGGCGCATTTGACCGGAAGGACGAAGCAGCCGTTCTGCGCCTTGCCGTGGATTTGGCCCACTACATCAGTGACCTGCATGTACCGTTGCATACATCGGGGAATTACGATGGAAAGCAAACCGCCCAAAATGGCATCCACGCGCTTTGGGAAACGCAATTGCCCGAAGCCTTCATGGCCAATTACAACCTGTTCCCCACGGGGCCACAGGCGCTCTGGGTCGAAAGGCCCGATGACCTTATTTGGCAATCCGTGCTGGAAAGCCATGCCTGCCTCGATTCCGTGTTCTCGTTCGAACAACAAACCCGCGCATCTTTCGAAGGCCAACGCATCGATGCCTATGTCGAGCGGGGCCGCGTCCGGCAACTGATGCGGAGCCCCGCGTTTGCAGCGCACTACCACGCTACCCTCGACGGACAGGTGGAACGGCGCATGGCAGCGGCATGCCATCGGGTCAGTTCGTTGTGGTACAGTGCATGGATTGAGGCCGGAGCTCCCGCGCTTGATGTGCAGGCGCCCGCAGCAAGAACCGGATGGAAAAAGGTGGTAGATTGGTTGTTCAAATGAAGGCACTCCTCCTCGATCCTTTCCACACCGGTTCCCATGCGCACTGGGCCAAGGGCATGCAAAAGCACCTCTCCCAGATTCCAGGGACGGCTGTGGAACTGTGGACCATGCCCGGCAGGCATTGGAAATGGCGGATGCACGGAGCAGGTGGCGAATTTGCGCGGCAGGCAGCGGCGGCGCCATCCTTACCCGATTTGATCCTCACGACAGACATGCTGGATGTAGCGAGCCTGAAAGGTTTGCTGCCCGCGGCGTGGAGGAACGTTCCCGTCGTCCAGTATTTCCACGAAAATCAATTGACCTTCCCCTGGAATGAAGGGGACACTGAAAAAGTTCGTGGCCTTCACCACACTTATCAATTCATCAACATCCAGTCCGCTGTGGCGGCCGATTGGGTTTGGTTCAATTCATCCTATCACCGCGGCGTTTTCATCCACGCCGCCGAGCAGTTCATCAAGCGCATGCCGGATTGCAAAACAGGGTATTCCATGAACGCTTTGGCGGATAAATCAAGCGTGCTCCCCGTCGGAATTGATGCGCCGGCTGCGGTTGACGTTGAGCGCCCAATTGGTGCACCTCCGACCATCCTGTGGAACCACCGATGGTCCAACGACAAAGGACCCGACAAATTCGCGGAACACCTCAATGACCTCGAAGCCGAAGGACACGATTTCAAGCTCATCCTATGCGGGCAACAATTTGCTGAAGTGCCTCCGGTACTCCAATCCATTCGCCAGCGCTACCGCAACCGAATCCTACACGATGGTTATGCGGATTCGCATGAAACGTACACGGCATTGCTTGAATCAAGCGACTTCGTTCTGCACGAACCGGTGCAAGAATATTTCGGCGTAAGCGTCGCAGAAGCCATGTCCCATGGTGTCATACCTATTTTGAAATCGGCTCAAGCCTACCCCAGCTGGGTGCCGGATGCCTTTCTGTTTGAGCATGCCGAAGAACGTTCAGCGTATTGGGTGAATTGGCAAAAGGATGGTGCGCGCGGCCGAACACTCGCGCATGCAACCGCAACGAAATTTTACTGGCCCCACGTGGCACGCACCGCCCACGAAGAAATCCACTCGCTATTCAACCTCGGTTGATGATTTTTGGAGGGCGTGCAACAGATCCTCGGGCATCCTGCAGGGACGGTGGCGAACAGCATCAATGCACGCCAGTTCAACGGTCGCTGTGGCAACAAGCGCATCAGCTGCATGAATTTCGCTTGCAAACGTCAACCGGATTTCACTGTTGACTTGAACCCGGGTGTCAAACAATAGCACTTCATCGTACTCGACCCCTCGGTGATACTTTACTCGTAAGGTGCTCACAGGCAACAAGTAACCCGATTGCTCCAACCGACTGTATGAAAATCCCAACGCCCGGAGAAACTCAATTCGAACCACTTCGAGGTACTCGACGTAGGCGGCGTGATGAAGCCGTTGCATTTGATCTGTGTCGGAATACCGTACACGCATCTCGTACTTATGAACCATAATTCTTGGATAAAGAGCAAAAGCGCTCCAACGAACGAAAATACCACTTTGCCGGGACTTCATAAAAAGTGGCTGTTAGTCAAAACGCTCGTTTTCAGAGTCTTGGATTTTATATATTTTACAAACCATATATTATCATCGACGAAAACCGGCTGAGTTTTAGAACGTCGCTTGGTGCAAACGAAAAAACCAAAAAGTCAACCCCAAATCGATTTTTTTTTCCGGGAGTTTATCAGAATCTTGCATGCGGATTTAGGATTCGGTTTTTTGGCCGAAGCCAGCGATCCATCCACTCTTTTTGCAACCTGACCAACTAGCCCATTTCACCATGAGCCAAGACCACTTGTCCATTTGGAACAACTGCCTCGAAGTAATCAAAGACAACATCAGCAGCCAAGCGTACAAGACCTGGTTTGCCCCCATCAAAGCACTCAAGCTTGAGGACAAGGTATTGACCATCCAAGTACCGTCGCAATTTTTCTACGAGTGGTTGGAAGAACACTACATCCAACTGCTGAGCAAGACCATCCACAAGGAACTAGGCCCGGATGCACGCCTCGAATACAGCATCATCATGGAGAACGCTGGAGCAACAGGCACTAGCCAGGCGAGCCCTTATGCTGTCAAGATGCCCATGGCCAACCGCCAGGCCACTCAGAATCCTGCTGTCCCGATTTCAGCTGGAATTCACGACACCCCTATCAAAAATCCATTTGTCATTCCGGGGCTACGCAAGCTCAACATCGATTCCAATCTGAATCCCAACTACAACTTCGGACAATTCATTGAAGGAGAATGCAATCGCCTCGCCCGGTCGGCGGGATTTGCCGTGGCCAACAAACCTGGAGGCACCTCATTCAATCCATTGTTGATCTACGGATCTACGGGTCTTGGTAAAACGCACCTTGCACACGCCATTGGTTTGGAGATCAAGGAACGCAATCCTGAACTCACCGTGCTCTACGTTAGCTCGGAAAAGTTCACCCACCAATTCATTGATGCGGTGCGTAACAATTCCGTCAACGACTTCAGTCACTTCTACCAAATGGTGGATGTGCTGCTCATTGATGACGTACAATTCTTCAGCGGCAAAGAGAAGACCCAAGACGTCTTCTTCCACATCTTCAACCACTTGCACCAAACAGGTAAGCAAATTGTTTTGACAAGCGATAAGCCACCGGTTGAAATGCAAGGGATGGAACAGCGCCTCCTCTCCCGCTTCAAGTGGGGATTGAGTGCCGACTTGCAGGTTCCTTCATTGGAGACCCGCATGGCCATCTTGGAGAAAATGATGTACGCCGACGGCATCGAGCTGCCACGTGAAGTGGTTGAGTACTTGGCCTACAGCATCACTTCGAATGTGCGTGAATTGGAAGGCGCACTCATCTCCCTCATCGCACAGAGCAGCCTGAACAAAAAGGCCATCACCTTGGATCTCGCGAAGCAGATGATCGATAAGTTCGTCAAGAACACCGCACGCGAGGTCAGCATCGACTACATCCAAAAAGTCGTTTGCGATTACTTCGATTTGCCGCTTGAATTGCTCAAGAGCAAGACCCGCAAGCGCGAGATTGTGCAGGCACGTCAAATCGCCATGTACTTCTCGAAGAAAATGACGAAGAGTTCGTTGGCCAACATCGGACTGCACTGCGGTGGCAAGGACCACGCCACTGTGCTTCACGCATGCCGCACGGTCAACAACCTGCAGGAGACCGACAAGCACTTCCGCAAGTACCTCGAGGACCTCGAGAAGAAGCTCGCCATCCACTAAAACTGCCTTGCGCAGCGTCCATGAAGCGCGTCCTCGTTGTTTGCCTCGGTAACATCTGCCGATCTCCCATCGGTGAGGGCCTGCTGAAGCACCATGCTCAAACCCACGGCTTGGATCTCCATGTAGATTCTGCGGGGACTTCCGGTTGGCACCAAGGTGACCACGCAGATGCCCGCAGCATCGAAGTGATGCGTGCACATGGGCACGACATTACGGACCAACGATCCCGCGCACTGGTGGCGGAAGACCTCTTTACCTTCGACCACATCCTGGTCATGGATTCCCAAAACTTGAACGACGTGAACCGCATGGCTGCAGGAACCGCGAGCATAGAACGATTCGTTCCTGGTCATGATGTTCCAGACCCCTATTACGGCGGCGACCGCGGCTTTGAGCAGGTGTATGCGATGATTGACGAGGCGGCTGAAAATTGGGTGAAATCGTGGTCCACAAACTGACCCGGAATGCCGACTCTTCACCTCATACCCAACACCCTCGGAACGCGAACTCCACTTGAACATTTGCCGGCAAGTGCAATGCAAGCGCTGCGATCGTGTGACCGCATGATTGTTGAAAGCGACCGATTTGCACGTCGGCTCCTCAAAGACGCATTCCCCGATGAAAATCCCCAGCGGAAATTGAGCTTCCCGTTGAACGAGCACTCGACACCCGAGGACCTCGTCGACTTGTTGCAGTGGTTCAAAACCGATGAAGACATCGCCTTGATTTCAGATGCAGGTGCACCGGCCGTAGCCGATCCTGGCGCAGCAGCGGTTCGGATGGCCCACAATGCGGGATGGCGCGTGCAACCACACATCGGCCCCAGCAGCATTTTGCTCGCCCTCATGGCATCGGGCATGAACGGCCAGCAGTTTGCTTTCAAAGGCTACTTGCCGCGTGACCAGCAAAGGCGCGAACGCATTTGGAAGGAAATGAAAGAAGGGTTGTCTCGACGCAAGGAAACGCAAATCTTCATGGAACCGCCTTACCGCAACGACCAGGCCTTCAAAGAATGCTTGAACAACCTCCCCGGAGACCAACAACTTTGCGTGGCAGTGGACCTTACACTCGAAACCGAATGGATCGGCTCGTTCGCCGTTTCGGATTGGAAGCGACAAAGCGCACCAGATCTGGACAAACGTCCATGCCTATTTCTCATTGGACACTGAGCGGGACATCCACTGCCTGGAATTCCCATTGAAAGCCCAATACATCGGACTTGGTAACCCCGAGGGCACGCATGCCCGGCTCGTCGATTACCACATCCGCAGGGCACCAACACGCCCATTTGCGCTTCAACGGATACAGCCGCTGGAGGTCCGCCAGTACGGGAAGCAATTGGCCGCCATCCGAAGGATCAAAATCCCACGATGAAGCACCCAAATCCTCAGGCACATCCATGTCAATGGTCAAGCGAAACGTGCGCATTTCCACGCTGACATGCTCGGCAGGTTCATCAAATTCAAAACCGTCGTCCGTTTCGTACCAAGCCATGCACGGTGAAGCGGCCAACGCGGGTGATTGAATCCAATCCGCATCACCGGGCCAAACCCCTTCTTCCATGCCATCCAAAAGGGCATTCCATACGTGACGGTATGTGTAACAGACCTCCAATCCAACCTGGCCTGAGCCAGGCATTTGTTGCCGAATGTTCAGCAAAAGCACCGCTTCCTGAGGAACCAGCGGCGGATAACCGGTCAGCCCCCAGGCCATGTGAGACGGCACTAGGCACGCAGCGCGCTGACCATCTGCCAACAAAGCGGCCAACTCGTGAAAACCCGCGGGCCAGTCGCTCCGGTTCCAAAGAAAGTGCAAGGGTTCTTCCTCCGTCCACGTAGACAAAACGGTGGAATCCGTCAACATCAACTCCCCGACCCACTGAACCGTATCGCCGAGTGCGAGTGGTGCTCCAGGTTGTTCGAACCGGTCAGAAGACCAAACCCGCAAACCGGTCGCGGTCTCTGCATAATGCGGCATCACGGAGCTGTGCATGGAAGCCACGAGGGAATCGATGAACAGCCGTTCGCGCACCGCTTTTTCTTGGTTGAAAGCCAACAGGTCCTCCCTCGTAACCACCTCTTTTACTGGCTCAGGTGTGCGATCATGGCCGCAGCCTGCACAAGCCATCAACGCAGCGCACCCGATAAGGAGAGTAAGCGTTTTCCCCATGTTCAGCTCACATCAATCCAATCCGACAGGCGGGTGTTGACAAACGCAATGAATTCAGGGATGGTCTTTCCTTTGACGATGCCACCGGCAGCGTTCGTGTGTCCTCCTCCGTCAAATTCAGCCGCCGCCAAGTCGCGAACACTGAAATCCCCGACAGACCGCAAACTCAACTTAATCACCCCGGGTTCTGCTTCACGTGCCATGATTGCCACGCGCACACCGGCCAGACCGAGCACCTTATTCACCAGTCCCTCGGTATCCCCCGACTCATAGTGGAACCGGTCCAAATCTCCGCGTTCGATGGCAACCACAGCGAGGCCATATTCACTGAACACATGCAGCCGTTCACTCATGGCGAATCCCTGCAGTTGAACCCGGTTTAACGATTGCTCGTCAAACGTGTTTTGATGAATGGCCGCATGGTCCAATCCTCGGGAAAGGAAATGAGCCAAAACTGCATGCGTATGTGCTGTCACGGAAGGAAACCGAAATGACCCGGTATCGGTCATGATTCCGACATACAAACAGGCCATGGCCTCGTTCGACAAGGAATCGGATTGGCCCCATCCAGCAATCAAATCAACCAACAGCTCACACGTTGAGCCGCACGCAGGGTCTGACAGCAAACGGTCGGCGAAGGCATCCGGTATCTGGTGGTGGTCAACGACCCATTTTTGACCTCGAGCGTTGCGCAAGGCATCTTCCATCTTTCCCACGCGATCCAGCCCATTGAAGTCCAGGCACCATATGATGTCGGCCGCATCCAGCAACTGCGCTGTGGCAGCCGTTTCTTCCTCGTAAAAGCAAATGCCGTCTGCCCCGGGCATCCAATCCAAAAATGCCGGAAAACGGTCCGGGAGCACAACATTTGTCGCAATCCCCATTGCCTTGAGGTGGTGGTGCAATCCCAACGCGGCACCCACGGCGTCACCATCGGGGGAACGGTGCGCCACGATTACGATGGATTGACCCGGCTGCATGTCTTCCCAGCACTGACGTGCCTTTTCAGAGACCATGACCGGCGAAGCGGATTCCAACAAGTTTATGCCTTCCCTCATGCTTCGCAAGTTACCACGTCCTAATTTTGTTCCATGCAACGACTCGCCATGTTTGTTGGATTTATTTTGTCCGCCACGCTGTGCGTAAGGGCCACCGGTGATGCGGTCGCCCACGATTTCCACTACAGCCGCTTCGGACTGCAGTGGAATGCGGAAACAGGAACGTGGCAAGGCATTTTGCGCGTCTTCACCGACGACCTAGAAGCGGCGTTGGGCCACGGACAATCCGAACCCGTGGTGTGGCGGTTAGGGGACGAACGGGAGCATCCACAAGCGGATAACGCCATTGCGGCCTACGCCACCACCAACTGGCTACTGACGGATTCGGCAGGACAAGCCCTTGAATGGCTTTTCGTGGGAAAAGAAATCGATTACGACATCACCTTCATTTACCTCGAATCCGAACCCACCACAACCGATCACGCCCGGCATGCGAGCAGCAGCGGGTTTTTTGAATTGTTCGAGGACCAAGTCAACGAGTTCACCTTAAACCGTGCCGACGCGTCGCTTCGACTGTGGCTCACTTCCGAAGATCCGACGCGCCCCATCCTACCTGATTCCTATGAATAAAGCCGAGAAGGTCGCTTACATCATGGATGAACTACAACGGCTGTACCCCAAGCCGCCCGTGCCGTTGGATCACACCGACCCCTATACGCTGCTCATCGCCGTCCTGTTGTCGGCCCAGTGCACCGACGAGCGCGTAAACCAAGTGACCCCGGAGCTGTTTGACCTCGCGAGCACCCCACAGCAGATGGTTCAATTGAGCGTGGATCAAATCAAGGCCATCATCCGTCCATGCGGACTTTCCCCTGCCAAATCAAAGAATATCCACCGGCTGAGCGAGATTTTGCTCGAACACCACGCCGGTGAAGTGCCGGTTGATTTTGAAGCCCTTGAGGACCTTCCGGGGGTTGGCCACAAAACGGCGTCGGTTGTCATGTCTCAAGCATTTGGGGTTCCATCCTTCCCTGTGGATACACACATCCACCGCCTGATGTACCGCTGGGGGCTTTCCAACGGAAAAAACGTGGAGCAAACGGAACGAGACGCTAAACGCCTCTTCCCGCGAGAGCGTTGGAATGACCTGCACCTGCAAATCATCTTCTACGCTCGGGAATACAGCCCGGCGCGTGGGTTAAAATGGGAACGGGACTTCTTGCTGCAGCGCTGCGGACGAGCGACGGAAATCAAAAAGTGGAAACCCCTTCCATCGGATTAAGCCATGTGGGCAAACTATCCCTCATCCCTGCCCTTTCTGGAACGCGTGTGGAAGCAATGCCGACACGGATGGTGGTGGCTATCGCAATGCATTCGTCAAGGCCAGCAGCCCCCGGTCGTTTTGGTTTGGCCGGATATGCCCTCACGGCGCACGGCGTTGCATAAAATTACGCGCAACCTCGGTTGGGAGCTCGCCAACAAACCGCGTACCGCACCCCTGCTCGGCATCTATTTTCAAGACGCGACGCACAAAGCCATTGCAAGACTCCCCGGAGCGATGAACAACGCATCAACCTGGTGGAATGCCCACTGTCACGACATCAGCAAAGGCAACTTGGAACATCACCACCAAGCTGCATTCGGATACGGCATGCGCATTGACCCCACCCGTCATCAGGGGCCATTGGTCGTAAAAAGCGACGAAAACGCCAAGCACGATGGCGCATTGGTTCAAGGGCCCATCGCACCGAATGATGTGCAGGAGCATGTCGTCTACCAGCGTGAAATTGACAACCGGGACCCCAATGGCCGTCATTTTGATTACCGGGTCGTGTACATCCGTGGTTCCCTGCCGGTGGTCTACATCAAATACAAGACATCCGACTCCCGCTTCACCAACGAAACGAACCAGGTTGATCTCCTTGTAGCTTCACCGTTCACCCCTGAAGAAGAGGCCTGCATGGACCGATTGGCCCATAGCATGCGCGTCGATTATGCCGAATTCGACGCCTTGCGCGACCGAAATTCAAACCAACTCTACGTTGTGGATGTCAACCCCACGCCGTGGGGACCGCCTGCCCAGCTCGCTCCGGAGTTGCAGGAAGAAGCCGTCAACCGCATGGCACAGTGCTTGAAGGCCAGCCTTTAAGCTTGGAGCAAATACGAGCGGAAGGCGGCGTAGTTTGCCGGCATCACCGTACTCTCCTTCGGTTGATCCAAGCAGCCCAGCAAAGCGTTCGGAATGGTTGGGGATTGACCGGTCGCGTCTTCCACCACCCCACCAAATTTTGCGGCATGTGCGGTCGCTAACACGACTTTATGCCCGCTCGACGAAGCCTTGGAAGCTGCTTCAAACCCAATGGCGGTGTGCGGACAGGCCAAGAAGTTCGCATCTTCCCATAGCTGACGCATGCGTTGGCGTGTGGATGCTTCCGACACTGAACTCACCTCAAATTCGCGCTGCATGCGCTTCACATCGGAACCATACAACCACTCGAGCCGCGGACGGTTGCTCGGATCACCGACATCCATGGCATTGGAAATGGTCGCTTGCGACTCACTTGGATGGTACGCGCCCGTGCTCATGTACCGCTCCATCACATCGTTGGCGTTGACAGCTGCATGAAATCCGGTAGCCGGCATGCCCATGCGATGCGCCAACAACCCGGCGGCAATGTTTCCAAAATTCCCGCTTGGCACGATGAACTCGACGGGTTCGCCGGCCTGCATTGTCGCCCAGGCATAGTAAATGGATTGTGGGATCCAGCGACCGATATTGATGGAGTTGGCACTGGTCAAGGGTCGGCTCGACTGTACTTCCCGATCCAAAAACGCCTCCTTTACCAAGCGCTGGCAATCGTCAAAAGCCCCTTGGACTTCGACCGCCCGAACATTCGCGCCGACCGTGGTGAGTTGCTGCTCTTGAATGTGGCTAATGCGTCCGCTGGGATACAAAATGACCACGTCAATCCCCGGAACGTTGTAGAACCCTTGAGCAACAGCCGAACCCGTATCACCCGAAGTGGCCACCAACACCGTCAAGCGCTCCGTAGACGTTGCCCCGAGCAAGCGCGACATGACCCGGGCACCGACATCCTTGAATGCGGCTGTCGGCCCGTGAAATAATTCCAGTTGGCTCACGTTTTCATGCACCTGAACCAAGGGGATTTCAAAGTCCAACGCATCTTCCATCAAATCGAAAAAGCGGGACTCCGTTATGGCTTCCCCTACGTAAGGAAGGAGCATCAGGGTGGCCAATTCAGGCAAGGCACACCCAACAAGGCTGGACCACTCTAGCTGAGGAATGCGCTCGGGTACGTACAGCCCTCGATCTGGCGCCAAACCCTCCCGCAATGCGGAGGCGAAATCGCGTCGTATGGAAGGCGAAGTAAGGCTGAAATAATTCATGAAATGCAATGGGCTCCGCGGCCTGAGATGGCCGAAATGTGAATCGAAAAGGGCACCGCATGCCGCTGCATCAGCCCTGACAGGGCCTCTTTGATGTTCTCTGCCGCCGCTGAATCCAGGGCAACCCAAAACGTCGAGGGCCCGCTTCCTGAAATGCCACCGGCCCGCGCGCCGCAGTCATAGGCCAGGGTGCGTACCTCATCGAAATGAGGAATCAGTTTTGAACGATGGGGTCCTACCAATAGATCTTCCAGCGCATACGCCGCTGCAGTACCGTCGCCCCGGTGACACGCCGCCACAAAGGTTCCAAACCATGCAGCTTGTGTTGCTGCATCCTTCAAGGGCACTTGTCCAGGCAAAACCGCGCGTGCATCCGCTGTTTTAATGGGAATCTGGGGATGAAGCACGACCATGGACCAATCCTCGAGGGCAGGGATGGCGATGGGCGGACCTTCAGGCGGGCAAATGACCAAACCACCTAGCAACGCAGGCGCTACATTGTCCGCATGCCGCGCGCCGCTTGCAAAGGACTCGCCGTCCAAGGCGAAAGGAATCAATTCGTCCGGGCGCAAACCAGCGTCGAGCAATTCGTTCACGCCCACGACCGCAGCCGCTGCGCTGGCGGCGCTGGAACCGATGCCACTCCCGGGCAGAATCGACTTGAAAATTTCCATTTCCAGCCCACAGGGATTGCCGAGGGATTGGAGCAAACTCTTCGCCGCTATGGAGGCAACATTACGCTCGGGATGCATGTCCAGCGCTGCGCCGTGAATGGCCCGAATGCGCACAACACCGGGTTCAGACGTTCGATGCACGATCATCCGTTCTCCGGGGGCAGAAAGCGCACATCCCAAGGCATCAAAACCCACGTTCAGATTGGCCACCGTTGCCGGAGCCCATACCTCTACCCGCTCCTTCATGATGCTGATTCGTTTTGAGTGAACATCCACCGTGCGACTGCGTATACATCGGATAAAACACCGCTGGCCGTGAGGGCACCACCGGCGCCTGCGCCTTGAATGACAAGGGGCTTATCGGTGTAACGCTCCGAATGGATTGAAACCGCATTGTCCGTGCCTTCCAGTGCGTAGAATGGATGGGACGGCTCCAGGGCCATCAACTCGCATGCGCAGCCAGTTTCCGGGCTATACGAAGCGACAAAGCGCAGCCGTTTTCCTGCTACTCTCGTCTCTGCGGCTTGTGCATCCATTGCTGTGCCGAGGGCATCGAGCTGCGCCACAAATCCGTTGAGATCGCCAGCAAAAGCGGCCTCAGGCAGGAAGCCCTTCACCTGTACGTCCTCCATGGTCACCTCGGCTCCGCACATGCGGGCTAAAATCAAGATCTTCCGAGCCACGTCCATCCCACTCAAATCGATGCGGGCATCGGGCTCCGTGTATCCCTTCTGTCCAGCAGACCGAACGGCATTGCTGAAGTTTTGCCCGCCATCCATGGAGCTGAAGATGTAATTGAC
>Ga0160423_10003012_pt1 | contig 14025 bp, 15 predicted proteins | sample CRUFie14St8metaG_FD_108191 | JGI IMG/M metagenome (GOLD analysis project Ga0160423, IMG submission 108191) | Marine microbial communities from the Costa Rica Dome - CRUD Field 142mm St8 metaG | ecosystem: Environmental > Aquatic > Marine > Oceanic > Photic zone | place: Costa Rica: the Eastern...
ATTGAAAAAAATACAAAGAGAGTGAAGTAGCCGGCTAGCATGGAATAATAAAAAAATACTGCTTCCAAAAATGGAAAATGGTGGAGGCGGCGGGAATTGAACCGTTTTTCGGCAACTTCCGGATGAGTCCGGAAATGCAATATTGATTCGGTATTTACGGAATTTATGGAGGGCACTTTTTTGTGCGTTTACGTACGCAGCGTACGCACCATGCGCCAAAACGGGTACTTTCGGGTACTTTTTCTTGCGCGATTTTGGAAATCGACGAGAGTTCTAACTGATGAAAAAAGCAATCGTTAGACCGCTCCCCGAAGAACACGAATCCAAGTATGAGGTGTATGTTCCCGCCAAGCTTTCGACCTCTGGTGAGAAGGTTCGCAAAAGGTTCAAACTCAAGAAAGAGGCGAACGCCTACGCCGACGAACTGAACATCAAAATCGAAGGCGATGCAGTTGCCCCACTCGGCCACGAGTACCACATCGTCACAGCCAAGTATCAGTCCAAGCTGACAGCTGTCCAATTCGAGCAGGCATTGGCTTTGATGGTTGAGCAGATAGATCAGAACAACATTACCCTGGCCGAACTGTTTGAGCGTTACGTAGAGATGCAGCAACGCCGCCACAAGCGTGGCCAAATCCGTGACCGCCGATTTGAGGACATCCAGAAGCAAACCAAGAAGCTAAAGGAATGGCTCGGCAACCCACTTGTCCGATCCATCACCGAAGAGATGATCGAAGAGTTTATCGATGAGCGGTTGGACGCCGGCGCATCGAAGCGGACAGTGTTCAATTACGGGGCGACCTTGCGGCACGTGTTCAAGTGGGGGCTAACCAAAGGCTATTTGACCATCAACCCGATGAAGAACGTCACCCTACCCTCCAAGAAGTCCGAGGTGAAGATTATGACGCCGAGCGGCCTTGAAACCCTGCTGGAACACTCCACGCACTTTCCCCGGGTCTACATCATGTTCGGTACCTTCGGTGGCCTGAGAAGCAGCGAGATCAACGTAACGAGTTGGGAGGATGTCAACTTGGACGAAAACCACGTGTTCGTTCCCGGTAAGAAAAATGTACACGCCGAACGAATCGTGGAACTCACTCCCCCACTCCGTGCTTACTGCGAACTGATGTTGAACAGCGACAACCCGCCAGAAGGATTGTTGATGGACATCAATGATTCCACCTTCCGGAACCACTTGAACAAGATGTATGAAGCTGCAGGCGGTTTACGCATCCCACAGAATGCTCTGCGCCACAGCTACGCCTCACACCACTTGGTTGCCTACAAGGATCCTACGCTCACAGCGACTGAAATGGGCCATACATCGCCCACAACCACGTTTGCCTTCTATCGCCGTGCCGTTAAGAAGACACAGGCGTTGTTCTATTGGAACATCCGATGGGTTCCTGCTGAAGGTGAGGATTTGATGGCGATGGCGGTTTAACGCCTGAACTTTTCCGATGGGAATGTGAGCATGAGTTCGATCCAGACCTAAAACTCTAACGGCTTTTCAGTCAGATATCTGGGCTGACTGCTAATTTTCAATGCCATACATCTTTTCCCATTCCAAATGAGTTGTATTGCAGAGTTGTCAGGCCATTCCTTAATCACGGGAGAATCTATTGTGGGAATACTTTCAGCCCCGCAATTCGGACAGGTGTTCGAATCATAATCTGCTGTGACTTCATGGCTGCATTCCCAGCAATTCCGATTGTAAACCTCCTCCATGCCCTCAGGCTACCAATCCCTTGATTGATTGACCACAATCTTTGGAATATGAATGATCTGCCGTCAGTGTAACCCACGATATTTCATGAGGGCGTTTTGAAATGATAAGCGAAATAGATATCACCTTTAACTTTTATTCAGATACACCTTCAGGAAAAGACCCCGACTCCTTTAGTCCGACACTGCGTGCGTATCATAAGGCTCTGTGGAGTAAGGAATTAAGTGACGGGCAGGTTTTCGAGTTAAGCGACCAACAAAAGGGTTCTTACCTTTATCATAATTCACCCATCGGGGAATTCCATCTCAGCAGTGATGCTATAACGCATACATATAGTGGCTGGAGGGTAATGAAACATATCATATCTCAGCTGCCCCCATCTGAGATTGAGGAGTTCTATCACATAGGCAGCACAATAGGGGCCTATCTTATTTTTCCTAGTAACAAGGTTGATGGCAAAATGACGATTAATGGCTCAAGAGGCACTAATCGGCATATCAAAGATAGGTTTGATCTAACCCTTGAGTGTATTCGACGCTACTACTCAAATGATGATAGTCCTCTGAAAGAGACCTTGGATAGGTACTCGGAATTTTTCGGTCTCTTTAACAATTTTGAGGAATATGTTGATTTCTTCCTGCTCCAGGATTTGGTGGCCAAAGATTACTCAGGAATAAATTTTTGGCTGAAGTTTGAAGGCTTTGAGAATTCCCCCTTACCCAGGGATATCGAGGAATATAAATGCTATAAAGAGAGTGTGATCAATTTCGTACAAGCAAGGAACCTGCGCATAGTAGAATCCTGCCAAACGTGAGCTAAACGCTCTGAATTCAATCCGGTGATCCGGAGGGGAACAAATCGTCAGGTGGATGAATCACAAAAGGAGGATCCTCATCGCCCAAAAAACCCTCTGTCCTCAGGTACAAAGCAGCGTGGCGAGCCTCTTCCCAGCTATGCCCATAGGACCGAAATCTCACCTCGCGAAATTTGTGATTAATTGCTAATTCGGCTTTGCCGACGCCCACAATCTCTATGTCTTTATTTAAACCCATCGGTAACCATCCAGATGGTGAACTTACTATATTTAGGCAATATGTGGTAAGCTCAACAAATTAACATTCTATTCATTTCCGGTTAATCCGATGCCCGTTGCCTTCTCTATCATACAAAGAATTTGGTGAGGCGTTTCTGCAACCCAAATTGGATTACGCTCATCGTAACTACTGGGTATTCCAAATAGCTCAATCCGCGTGCCTGTATCATCTCCGTGCACTATACTTCGCTCGATAAGTTTTATGCATTTTGTGTTCAGATATATGTCTAAGTCGCCAATGCTACCGTTTTCAAATGAAGTTAATTTTATGTAGCTCATTTTTTCCAAATATACTCATTCAGATTTCTACAAGCCTTTGCTCAAACAGACACAAACTCTACTCAGGTTGACTTAACTGGTAGGGTTTTCTTTGTGCCAAGATTTTATCTGAACGAATCCCACAAGAAACAGGTTGAACACGCATTGGCAGGCCAAGCTGAACAACCAAAGATGTCTCACGCAGAAGCGGCTGCGCAGTATAACCGGATAATGAAGCACGCTCCGACCGCTATAGATCCTACCAAGCCAACAGCCCCTCCACCTAAGCCCGAGTAGTCCCCCTTTTTTCTTCCTACGTAGTAGGAAGAAGAAAAAAGGGGGGATTCCCCAGAAAGGCATATATGGATAAAATACCTAGCTTAAGTGAAGTGGCACACATAATGAATGGCCGACCGGACAGAGAGAAAATTAGAACCCTCAGAAAAACACTGTCTAATTTCTTAAGGCACGTATACCACAGTGGTTACACATTTGATGAGCCAAACCGTTCATTACGTGATTTCTTTAATGAAGACGAGTGCGGCACCGAAGCAGCAAACAATCTAATCAAAACCATTTGGGTGATTGTTAATGCCGAAACTGTTGTGAAAGAGGAAATTAAGAAGAATTGATTTGTTCTTAGCGTGAATTAATATGCACTCGCTACCAACTACTAAACGTATGAAGAAATCCAAGGATCACCACAGTGTCTATGTAGTGGAATTGGATGAGGCGGTTTTAAGGGACAAGAAGTTTTGCGCTGCGAATCCGAACTTTGATCCCTACCTATCTTGCCTCTATGTCGGCATGACAGGCTTAGATCCTGAGGTTAGGTTTGAAAATCATAAGCGCGGTTACAAAAGCAACAAGTACGTCCAGAAGTACGGACTGCATCTATTACCGCAGATTTACGAGTACTATAACCCAATGAGTTATGAGGCGGCTGCAGCTAAAGAGAAGTCATTAGCGGAAGATTTAAGAGCTGAAGGATATGCGGTATGGTGGAATTAAGCTAACCTGAGCTGAGCTGAGCTGAGCTGAGACGAGCTGGAACGAGCTGGAACGAGCTGGAACGAGCTGGAACGAGCTGGAACGAGCTGGAACGAGCTGGGACGAGCTGGGACGAGGTGAGCTGCCCTTCCCTAGGCAATGATACTGAGCTTTAATTGATCACAAAAAACCCCACCAAGGGGAAAGAGTAACCTTGGCGGGGTCGGTAGAGTTTGGAATAACTCCCTGTGTTCTCTAGCCATTTGCCCTATTCAAACAGGCAGGTGGGACAATGGCTGGCCAATGGATTAGTTTTTCTATTCTTTAATCAGCTTCGCATTTTTTAAACCATCTCTTTGTCTCCAAATATGGAACGTGACACACTTTTAGAACTCGACCTTTCGGCCCAGCAAGCCGCAAAGGATGGATTTTATCTTAATCAGCACGGTAAGCCTGTGGATTGGAGTATTCAGGTTAATAATGCGGTAAAGGCAAAGTTAAGTATCCCCTATGATAAAGCCCTCAAGAAACCAGAAAAGCGGAGATACGAAAAAACAACGGTTACGGTCGAAAATCTTACAACAACTTCTGCGGCTAAAAAACTCTTAGTAAATGGGGAGAAACCATTAGCTCTAAATTTTGCTAATGGATACACCCCGGGCGGGGGGTTCCTTAATTTTGGGTGCCGAGCACAAGAGGAAGTACTTTGCCGAATGAGTGCGTTGCACGAGACTCTTGAGACAGATCCAATGTACGTGTTCCACAATGAGAACACTGACTTTGGAAGTTCCAGCTGGGCCATCCTATCACCGGATGTTCCGGTGTTTAGAGATGATAATTACAACCCACTAGACGCACCTTGGCCACTAAGCTTCATTACTTGCGCAGCCCCCGAAGCAGATAGTGTGGGCCAACCTAAATCTACCACCCTATTAAGGGAGAGAATCCATCGCGTGCTCGAAATCGCTGAGTCATATGGATATTCCTCTTTGGTTTTGGGAGCATGGGGATGTGGCGCTTTTGGAAATAACCCACGCACTACAGCTCTTGATTTCAAATACGCCCTTCAGGATAAATTCAAAGGAGCTTTTGAAACCGTCATTTTCGCAATATATGACGTTTCGGGAGACGGGGAAAACTTAGAGGCTTTTAAGGCGGCTTTTGATTAGTAACTAATGACGTCTTCGGTCGGCTTTCTCGAAAAGACGTATTCAATTAGGTGCTTCATACCCATGCAATCATGCTCATTGTATTTAATCATTTTACCCAGTGCCACTTTCGCACCGCGAGATAGGTTTTTGTACAGACCGCTTTTATTTGTGAGCTGCTTTCTAACTCGCGTAATTTCCTTAGATGGTGAGAAACCATAGAATGCCTTCGGGTAATTATAATCTACGTAATCCAATTGAAGTAGATCTTTGAGCCCTGGATTTCTTTTCATAAACAACTTTTCCTCATCTATCTTCGCTTTAATTTTCTTGATCGTTCTTTTCCTGTTATCTCTGAAGAATTTCATGACCAGTTTATTGGCATTCAGATAGTATTCTTCAATATTCGGATGGCTCTCGGAGAGGAAATCTAACTCGTGAGTGGACCAGGCTATTATGATTCTTTTCTCCGTTTCCGCCTTGCGAAGGAGTTTAGCCGTAAAGCCAGGCAAATCCTGCAGAAACATTTTTCGGTGACGCGCAACTGATTTGAATTCTTCCTCTAGAAAAGTGCCCTGATATTCCCCATCTATGACTGTGCCCGCAAAACTAGGAGGTTTATCTTTGTTGCCCTCGAAATCTAAATAGATTGCAGATTTAGATTCATCCATTGAGATAGATTTAATCATAATGAGACTGTCCTCGTTGCGGCCTATAGGATGCCTATTTATTCGCTTTATGCACCTCAGCCAAGTTTTTCGCTAAGGGCTCCTGGGAAGCCCCCATCGATTCGCCCTTTATGTTCACTCAGAATTTCAGCTGCAACATCACTCATTTCGGGCAGGCCACGCAGAACCAATTTACCCTCATTACGCTTGAGGCCACTCAGATAAAGATCACCCGTATGTTTACTGAAGGATTCTGCTGCTTCATCTCTGAGTTTAATCAGGCTACACAGATAAAGATCACCCTTTACTTTACTGAGGGATTTCGCTGCCGCATCACTGAGTTCGGTTAGGCCATTGAGCCATAGATCACCCTGGTGTTTGCCCAGGGATTCTGCTGCCGCATCGCTTAATTCGGTTAGGCCACTGAGCTTAAGATAACCCTGGTGTTTGCCCAGGGATTCTGCTGCCGCATCGCTTAATTCGGTTAGGCCACTGAGCTCAAGATCACCCTGGTGTTTGCCCAGGGATTCTGCTGCCGCATCGCTAAGTGTGGTTAACTCATCAAGCGCAAGAATACCCTTATGTTTACTGAGGAAATCCGCCCCTGCATCGCTGAGCTCGGTCAAGTTTCTTAGGTAAAGGGGGCCCTTGTATTTACTCAGAGATTCAACTGCCGCATCGCTGAGCCTGTTTATTCTTGGGAACCAAATAGGCTTACCTTTACATTTTCTCAGGGATTCCGCTGCCGAACCACTCAGTTCGGTCAAGCCCCTGAGCCAAAGTTGCTGCCCCTTATATTTACTGAGGGATTCCGCTACCGCATCGCTGAGCTCGGTTAAGCCATCGAGAAAAAGGCTGCCCTTATATTTACTGAGGGATTCCGCTGCCGCATCACTGAGTTCGGTTAGGCCATTGAGCTTAAGAGCACCATAGGGAAAAACACCATATGGGCATGGACGTTCGAACTTGCCCAGGGATTCCGCTGCGTCACCATCAATACTAGTAAACGTATCTAAATCGTGTAAATCCCCATCAGCGATAAGTTCTTCAGCGATCTCTTTAGTTAGTACTTTTGACATTTCTGAAAAATCTTATTCAACAAGGGAACAGCCTATTTTACCCAGAATATCCTTAAACGGAGCGTAAAAGTCCCCGGTGTCATATATATTGTAAGGTCAAACCACTTTTGGATTGGGGCCCCTTAAGCTTGCTCCAAGTATGGAGTTTTTTCACTATAATTTCTAGATTTTTGCCCGGCACAAAAATAGTCCACCTCAAGCTTGGCCAGACTTGAGGTGGACTGTGATATCTATGTAGTCACAATGATTTCTGCTTTTTCTCCGATCTCTAATAGGCGGTGCTGTAAGCAAGAGAGCGTACTATGATCATGAGCTAATGCATAAGTGGCATTACTGCCGGGATGAGGCCCTTGGGTTAACTCAAGGTAACCTAGTGGATCATCTTCGGTCGGTTTACTAGGCCCAAGATCTAAGCTGCTCAGATAATGATAAGCTTCTGCAGATGGGCAATCGCAGGTTGACCAACGCCCTTCAACATATTGCTCCCAAGCATAACTATCAGCAGGATCTCCTGGTTTGGGAATCTCATAAATGACTCCATATTCAGGATCATGAAGCCCCTGATCTTCAGCCCAATCGAGTATGGATTTTGTATCGTTTGGGTTTATGCCCAGATACTCCTCGCAGAATCTTCCCCAGGAAAGATCGTTTAGGATATCTCCGTCTCGATCCTCACCATAGGTCAGGTGGTAATGACCATAATCCCATTGGGCGAAGATTTTGACATCGGGATTTTTGATGTCTTGAAGATATGGCTTCTCCTTGTGCTGAGCTAACCATTCAATACGTTGTGCTAGTTCTGGGGCTAGAAACCACGCGGCGATACTATCGATTACGAACTGTCTTCTATTTTTCATGATACGTTTTCCTTTCGGTTAACGCATCAGGTCCGGACACACAAAAAGCCGCCTAATCATCAGGCGGCTTTTCAGTCCGTCGGAGTTTCTGTTTCGAGTTCAATTGGAACTCGCACATCGAGAATGACTTCTCATCCTCAAGGCACCTTAGCTTTCTCCGTTGCTAGGTTGCCGGACCCTATTGGGTCGCTCCTGATGCTTGTTCCAGCATAAAGGCAGTAAGGTGGTGTTTCAACAGTCTAAATAAAAAAATCAGTAGGACCGTAGATGTCCCACCCAGCTGTTAAAGTTGGCGTGTGATTAGTCTCCATAAACAATTCATAGCCTTCTTCGAAAAGTACAACTGCCTTAATCGGGTTCACCACGATGGCAAGGGTATCGACGCATCAGTGCCTGCAGATCTGGGCCCTACTCCAGTTACTTTACGTTACTGTAAAAACGAATCCGTGGTTGCAAGAGTCTTCTTTTCAACTCGAATCCCGGAGAAAAAAATAGCTTCTATAAACGAGCTAATCACTCGATTCAACAGCACACAAATAAGACCTCAGCTGGTGATAGATTTCGAAAGGAGGCTCGTATATGGCTCCAGGAATGTCCCGAGGGAACAGTTAGAAGCTAACTGTGATTGGGTTGATATGCTTTTAGACAGTAACTTCAAGCAGCTGTATACAGTTCATGATGCACTCATTTCAGTTCTGTATAGAAATGTATCCCCTCAGGAAGCTATTGAAGAATTCATGAGCGAGAATAGCCCGAAAACCACAAAGAAACGTGGGGAAAACCTTGAAACTCAAGACAGGTTGAGAGGCCTTTGGGGAGGCGATCCAAAGCTAAATTAACTCGCCTTACCCCATATATGTCCCACCCCCAATCTATACATAGATAAATGGAAACTTTGAAACAGTAAATGTTGGAGCATTTTGACGAAAGTGGACTCCTTCATAGACAACATAAAGACGAAAAAGGCCTGGAAGCTTTATTCCCGATCGAAATGGGCTCAGCTCCATGGATAGTCCGGTTTTCACAGCATGGGCATGCTATCGCCCGCTGTTTTTATCCGATCAGAATTCCTCGCGAGCGCACAGCGGAGTTCGCTGAGCTCGTGATTCGGGTAAACAACTGTATGACACATCCGCAATACGGCTTATGTCTCGAGAGAAACTTAGTTTTCAGCACTAGCAAGCTGAGCGAAGAAGAATTGGCTGACGGTTGCTGTTGGAATAAAAGGCTGATTAGGACGAACTGCCACTGGGTACTTTTCATTCATGATGCAATGGTGAACATGCTATTCCACGAGTATTCAGCAGAGCTCGCTGCTTCAAACATTAAAAATCCAAATCTGAGCAATAAGGACGAATCCGCTGTTGACTCGGATAACCTGGAAAAATTTAGGCGGGCTTTTAGGATCAAGGACTTCGAGCTCTCATTAAATTAAAAAAAAGAGCTGCACCCCTTGCGAAATCTAGAATCTGTACTATGTTGGCGATCTGCTGAGGAGAAGGGCCCAACTGCCGCATTAAATTCCCAATAATTTGGAATTTCAGGCTAAGAATCTAAATAGGCCCTACAGCTTAAATCCTGCCGTGCCCCCCCGGCACATAGCCTATATATAGGTTGATCGCATCGTATTGCCACTTTTAGGCATCGGCAGGAACCCAAATAAAATCAGGATGGCATGAGCCGGTTGGACAAGTTTTGTCTACCCGATGGCTGTATGCTGTCCTTCAACCCAAGAAAGGCGAAAATGACAAGCACTGAAACAAAGAAACAATACAAACGATGGTTCAAAAAAATCAAACTGGGTTCTCCGATAATTCATAAAGGGGTCGCTGTTTATCCCATATTTTCAGAAATAACTTCGACGCTGGACTATCTAGGTCTCACTGCAGCACTTGAACGTAAAGTTCTTAAGGTAACTGAGATAAATGAAGGCGGCAGTGTTCCAGAATTACGGGTTAAAAATACTGCAAAGCGCCCTATCCTTCTCGTTGACGGAGAAGAATTAGAGGGAGCCAAACAAAACCGGACTCTGAATTCGTCAATTCTGGTTCCCGCGGAATCTGAAATCAAAATCCCTGTTAGCTGCACCGAGCAAGGTCGTTGGAATTATTCAGGAGATAAACATTTTGAATCCTCAGGACACGTACTGGAATCAAAAACACGTGCCCGTAAAATGAAATCCGTTTCAAAGACATTGTATAAAATGAACAACTATTCTGGTAATCAATCAGAGGTTTGGAATGGCATTCATCAATTTGAAACGGAAATGGCAAACTATTCGCCAACTTCAGCACACAAAGATGTATATAAACAAAAAAGTAAGGCGTTTGAAAATGGCTTTAGCAAATTTAGAAAATTAGAAGAGGGACAACAGGGCGTGATGGTTGTTATTGATGGACATCCCGTAGGTTTGGATTTTGTATCGCGGCCGGAAGTTTACGCAGAAATCCACGAAAAACTAATTAAAAGCTATGTATTCGCCCCCCTGCAAAACGGAACTAAATCCGATGTAAAAAAGAAACGGGCGTCCAGAGCAGTAGCTGCCTTCCTAGCCAGAGCCCAAACAGCTAACGCTAGAGCATTTGATTCAGTGGGACATGGCTTCGATTTACGTGTAGAGGCCAAACATCTGGTGGGAACCGCACTAAACCATGAACAAGAATCGCTTCATGTATCGTTCCTCTCTTTACCCAAGGGCTTTTCCCGGCGCAGCAGAACTAGAAGGCAGAATCGAGGGAGTTTCATCGATTATATTACAACAGATAACAACCCTGAAGACTCCACTGATTAAGGTGCAATAATCGACATGAAAAAAATCTATAAAATCAAACCGTCCATGCTGAGCAAATATGGCACAGAATGCCATCACTGCCTTTGGATGAGCATGAATGCGAATTGGAATCAAAAATCGATGAACCTCTCGATGTATGGCACTCTCTCGCGCCATATTGAAAACTCAATCCAAGGGCAGAAAACGGAGGAGTTCTTGCCTGAATTAGGCCAGGGTCTCGTTATTGAGACTGGTGGAGGAGTATGCTCAGGTAGGCTCCCAATTGATTCTCCTGCGGATTTCTATATAGCAGGAAGCTTTGATCACCTAGCTAAACTAAAAGATGGCACATATGCGGTTGTTGACGACAAAACCTCGTCAGCAAAACCTGAAAACCTATTAGCGGAAAAGCAGTCTACAACCTATGCATCTCAGGTTAATGCATACGCATATGCGTTAGAAAAACCCGGTACCCAGGGTTGGATCGATAAAGTTTATGAAAGCAAAAATCACGTAAACAGTCGTAGGATGGTACCAAAAATTGCCCGGGAAAAAATCTGCGTAAGCCGACTTGGTCTGAATAATTTCGCAGTTGATTCATTAGCACACACCGGAAACGGCGCCTTCAATTTCTCAACAAGTAGAGTTTGGGCAGAAATAGGAAAAGACTACATCAGCCTGTTAGCCCTATGTCAAAAGATAGCAGATATAGTTTTAAATCCGACTCAACCGGATCATTCGGTTAATTGCAATTTTTGCGCGGACTTTATCATTCACAGAAATTCGGGATAAATATATCCTGGAGCCCCGAAGATGAATTGGATTTATCGTTTGGAACATCAGTTTCTCGGATAAATATGCCGCAAAAAGAAATATCATTACCACCGGATTCCTCGGCTTTGATTGAGGGCCTGCGCTCCATTGGCTACACACTTGAAACTGCAATCGCTGATATTATTGATAATTCTATTACGGCAAGGGCTAAGAATATCTCTATAAGGTTCTCGTGGGGTAATGGGTCTCCTTGGATTGCAATTATTGATGATGGGGTCGGCATGACATCAAAGGAGCTTAGAAATAATATGCGCTTCGGATGTAAAAATCCGCGAGATAAGAGAAATAAAGATGACCTGGGCCGTTTCGGACTTGGAATGAAGACTGCCTCATTCTCTCAGTGTAAAAGAATGACGGTCATATCGAAAAAGGCTAAGTCTAAAGTTTCGGGTTGTGAGTGGGATTTGGACAGGATCAGCAAAAATCCGGAAAGATCATGGAACGCATTCCTCTTGGATGAAGCAGACATAAAAAAATCAAAGTCGCTATCATCAATATTTAATGATGAATTAGAAAATAAAGACTCGGGAACAATAATTTATTGGAGTAATATGGACGTTACCATGTCCGATATGGATTCTGGAGCTTCAGAAAAGGCCTTTTCAGGACTGATGGACAACGCGAGAAAACACATCGAGAGCGTTTTCCATAGATTTCTTCAGGGTGAAGCAGGGTTAAAAAAGACCGCGATTGATTTTAATCGCACGCCTTTAATTCCCTTCTACCCATTCGGACCGGATATACCCTCCCGTCAGGTTTTACCCAAAGAGGAATTCAAAATCCAGGGGAAGAAGATATCTATTCAGCCTTATATACTACCACACCAATCAAAATACGAGTCTCATCAGGACTACGAGAATTATGCAGGCCAAGATGGCTACTTACAGAACCAGGGATTCTATGTTTACAGGGGAAAACGACTAATCATTCCATCGACGTGGTTTCGGTTACTACCCAAAAAGGAACTGACAAAGCTCGTTAGAATACGTGTTGATATTCCGAATTCTTTGGATTCATTGTGGCAAATTGACGTTAAGAAATCTCAAGCTGCACCACCTGAAGCCGTTAAGAGTAAACTAAAGCAATTTATCAGCAGATGCGAAGTAGGCGGCAAAAGAGTTTACACAGCCCGTGCCACAAAAATAAGAAATCGAGGTATAACTCCTGTTTGGAGACGTGAAGCAGTCAACAAAGCAATACGATATGTTCTCAACGAGGAGCATCCTCTGAATAAAAAGATCTTAGATGAAAGCGGGAAAGCCAAAGAAACTTTGCTGGCATACTTAAATTTGATTAATGAGACATTCCCGTACGATTCATTCTACGCAGACGCCGCAAGTGACGAAACCGTATTCGCGGTAAATGAACCGGATGAGATCAAAATGACGGAACTTGGTGTCGAAATCGCTCACGCACTGTTGAACTGTGAAATCCCAAAAAATAAAATCGAAGAACACCTGAAAAAGACTGAACCAATTTCCTCATACCCCGAAGTAATTAATAAAATACTAACCCGGATAAAATAAATGGCTGATATCGAAAAACTCAAAGGTATCGTTCTGCACTTGGTTTCAGATCTCCCAGAAACCCCCGACGATGATAAATTAAGGACCATAGTTGAATCTCAAGCAAACCTCTTGAATTTAACCGATGAAAGACACGCAAGTCTAACGGAGGACGAATTAAATTCAGTGGTTCGCCATATAAAGTATTCATTTGGGATTAAGATGACTTTAGGGACATCTTTTGAAGCAGAAGATTATAAGCCGTGGCTTGATGAGAAGCATGGAGAAATAAACTGGTACTATTGGAAAAGATACGATCAGGAGTTACTCCAAAAAGGATTCCCACCTCATGTAATCCGATCATTGGACAGGGTAACTGATAAGATTCTGAACCGGATCCAGGACCCGGAAACAAAAGGATCGTGGCAAAGACGTGGAATGGTTGTTGGCCATGTCCAGTCAGGAAAAACGGCTAACTATAATGGACTGATCTGTAAGGCGGCTGATGCGGGATATAAGGTAATTATTGTTTTAGCAGGACTTATAAATTCACTTAGAAATCAAACTCAACAACGGATTGACAATGATTTCATTGGTTGGTGTTCAAGCTCAAGAAAAGTTCTTGGAGCGGGAAGGCATTATAGTGAGAAAAGGCGAAGGCCAGCTAGTTTCACAACTAAAGATAGTGATTTTAAAGTCGATATTGCTAAGCAGGTTGGAGTTGAATTGGGATCACTTAAAGAACCTGTGATTTTTGTAATTAAAAAAAATAAGTCTGCACTTGAAAATCTATATGCTTGGCTGAAGGAAAATAATGATGAGCTTTCAGATTATCCAATGCTTTTGATTGATGATGAGGCGGATCACGGTTCGGTAAATACGCATAAAGAGGACAAAGGCCCCACAACAATCAACCGTTGCATACGCGACTTGCTAACTTTATTTAAGAAAAACTGTTATGTGGGTTACACAGCAACTCCATTCGCCAATATTTTCATTGACCCTGAAAATGAGGATCAAATGACCAATGGCGAAATCTATAAAGACCTGTTTCCCCGTGACTTTATTCTCAGCCTTGATCCTCCTGATAATTACAC
>Ga0160423_10003013_pt1 | contig 14024 bp, 10 predicted proteins | sample CRUFie14St8metaG_FD_108191 | JGI IMG/M metagenome (GOLD analysis project Ga0160423, IMG submission 108191) | Marine microbial communities from the Costa Rica Dome - CRUD Field 142mm St8 metaG | ecosystem: Environmental > Aquatic > Marine > Oceanic > Photic zone | place: Costa Rica: the Eastern...
AAATACAACCCCAACGACAAGAGCAGATGGTCAAGCAGAAGATGTTAAAGTTGTTTTAAGATTTTAAAGGCATAGAATGGCACTTACAGACGAATTTAGAAATACACCCTACTATGATGATTTTAGTGAAGATAAAAATTTTCATAGATTACTTTTCAGACCTGGTAGGGCAGTTCAAGCTCGTGAACTAACACAATCGCAAACAATAATACAAGACCAAATTACAAAGTTTGGTAATCATTTATTTAAAGATGGATCCAGAGTTACTGGTGCATCTGTTTTTGGTATAGGCGAAGGTAAGAGAAGAGATTTACTTATAAACTTTGGTACATTTAATGAAACTGCAAATGCAATAAACTCTCAGTCTGTGGGTTTAGATTATCGAACAATCGCAAACAAAACATCAGTAAATCATATAAACTTACAATCAATTTCTATTGATACTGGTTCTTCAATAAATGTTGCTAACTTTGTTGGTAAATATATTACATCAACTGTAAAAGGTGCTGTTTCAAATGCAAATGGTGTTGCGACTGTGGGTGGTTCAGTAAGAAATGTTTATTTCATACACCATGCGGACTCAAAGACTGATACTGACCCTGATACAATATATGTTTCGTTTTTAAGAACTGATAACATAAATTTAGGATCATCAAATACTACAACTGGCGCAGCTTTAATTGCTGCAGGTGGTAGTGAAGACTTTGCCAACACAGTTGTAGATTCTAATGTTAGTTTAACAATACATACTACTTCAAATGTATCAAATAATTTTATTCTTGAAAATGTAAAATCAAGTGAGGCAAAAGCTTTTGGTCAATCTAAATTAGTTGGCGTAACAGATGGTGTTTTTTACACAAATGGTTTATTTGTTAAAAATCCTCAACAAGTTGTAGCGGTTGACAAATACGGCACTACAGCAAATGTATCGATAGGATTTGAAGTAAATGAAAGCATAGTTCAGAGTGATGATGATGCTAGTTTACTAGATCCAGCTTTAGACTCTTCAAACTACTTAGCACCAGGATCTGACCGATATAAAGTATCTCTTGACTTAACAAGAAAAACATTAGATGCAAACACTTTATCAGCACCAGTCTTAACGTCTACAAAATATATTGAGTTGGTGAGGTATAAAGATGGCCTTCTAGTCAAAGATGACTCAGGTACAAAATACTCTGAGCTTGAAAGAACTCTTGCAAGAAGAACTTTTGATGAGTCGGGTGATTACACAGTTAGAGGTTTAACCCCTAGAGTTTCTAACTTAGGTAATTCTGCTACAGCAATACTCACAGTAGAAAAAGGTAAAGCTTATGTTAAGGGGTATGAGTGTGATAAAATAAGTGATACAAATATAAACTTACCAAAAGCTAGAGACACGGCTTTTTCAAACAACTATTCTTTTGACTCTGAATTAGGTAATTATATTTTTGTACATAATTCTAACAATAGTCCATTCTTTACTCAAGGTAGTGAAAGAGTAAGATTATATTCATCTAACTCTGTTCACCAAGATGCAACAACAGCCGCAAGACACGCTACTCTAATTGGTGAGGGTTTTGTAAAACAAGTTGGTCAGTTCAATCAACCAATATCTGATGATGCTGATGCAAATGCGTTTACAGAAATTCATAAATTACATTTATTTAATGTTAAACAACTTGGTAACACACCTATAGCTTTAACAAAATCAATCGTTGCTAACTCTGGCGCTAATGTCAATGTTCACTCAACATCAATATCAACATTAGAAACTACAGCTGTTATTTCAAACTCAACTAATAATATAATTGTGTCTAACCCAACAGGAATTAGAGTTGGTGACGAAGTTTTTGGTGAAAACGTATCAAATCTAAAAGGGGCCGCAACTGCAACTGGTCATGCAACTGACAGAGGTGTTTTTGTAACAAGTATTATTGGGTCTAACGTAACATTAAGTAACACGGTCCGTTCAGGCATAGGACAACCTGCCGGTACAACTGATGGTGTTACAAGAAATTATCTTTTTCAAAGAGCTGAATTTAGAGATGCAAAAAAAGAAACATCTATCATAAAAGGTGGTTACGATTTTATAAAATTATCAAATAATGCAACTTACACCACTCGCAGATTATTTAAAGATGTTTCGGTGACAAGTGGTGTTCTTGCTGCTGCTGCAATCACAACTACTGGACCAAGAGAGACTTTTGTTGGGGCAGGAACAGCTGCTCTAAGGCAAAAGTTTTATCAAATAAACATTAAGTCAGGAGGCACAGGTGCTTATCCAGTAAATACACAAGTAGATATGGCTAACACAGGTGTTTCAATCACAACTGATGGTACTGCTAGTCCACCAACTCTTTCATTAACATTAGGTGACACTGCTTTTAGTGGTACAATAGACATATTAACATCAATAAATGTTGAACCAGCAGAAGAACAAAGAAAAACGGTTCGTTTATTTAAGAGGTCAGTAGGGTTTAATTTAAACTTAGATGGTAGAGCTGGTGATAACTCTGATGCGGATAATCCAAGACCAAACGTGCCTTTATACACACTAAATGTTGCATACTTAAAAAATGTTGAAAATATATTCATATCAACTAAAAATGCCGACCAGGCATCTGATGCCAATACAAATTATGTTGATAGGTTTGTAATTGATACAGGCCAAAGAGATTCTTTCTTTGATTTAGCTACAATAAAATTAAAAGATACGAGAGTTTATCCAAATGGATATAGTAGGGCTGTAATAGATGGTGATATACCAGGTGGTAATGTTAGAATAGATTATAATTTCTATGTTGTAACTGGTAATAATTTCATAGATGAGAGATCATATACTGCCTCTGCCAATAACATACCTTATGAAGAAATACCAGATCACATTACTAGTCAAGGTGAAATACGAAAATTAAGAGATTGTCTTGATTTCAGACCTTTGAGAATTCCAAACGGTGGTGCTAATTCTTTAGATAGACAAAGCGCTATAAACAATTACGCCGACCCGTTAGGAATTGGTCTTGCTTCAAATGTACAAAGACTGCCAAATAACTCTGCACCTTGGTCTGAGGTCGCATCTTCGGGGTATAACAAAATTATGGCAGCTAATGTAAATGTATATGATAATAATAGACCCACTATGCACTTCACAACTACTGATGTGCCATCAACAAATAAGCCGGATATAAACTTAGACCAAGAATATTATTTACGCAGAAACGATAAAGTTGTATTAGGTTTTGATAAACAAATTAGAGTGTTAGAGGGTAAGAGTGCTTTAAATGACCCTCCAACTCCAGCTGATGATCCAGATTCAATGACATTAGCAAAATTAAGTTTAGACCAATATACTATTGGAGCTAGTAATGTAAAACTTGAGGTTGTTAAAAATACAAGATACACCATGAAAGACATTGGTGATATTGATGATAGATTATCAAGAGTTGAATATTACACATCTTTAAATTTACTTGAGTCTGAAATAGCAGGGTCTACATTCTTTTCAAATAATGATGTTGAATTATTGAGTAACGGATTTGTAGTCGACCCGTTTAGAGGTCATGGTATAGGTGATGTTACAAACCCAGATTATAAATGTTCAATTGATTATGAAAATGGTATTTTAAAGTCAAGATTTAATGCCGTGGGCGCAGCTGCTGAACATTTAAGTGGTGATTTACAGTTGACCGGTGGAGGGCTTACTTTACCGTTCACTCAAAAAGTATATACAGCTCAAGAAACTGCCACATCATCTGTAAATATTAATCCATTTAATGTTGTAGGCTTTGTTGGTCATGTTAAGCTAACAACTGATACAGCCACTTATGCAGACTTTTCTTCAAGACCATTAACAGCCGTAAATGCAGATGGTAACTCTGATAATTATGAGTCTGGAGAAAACTTCACCGGTTCTAAGTGGAATGAGTGGAACTTTACAACTTATAGAGCAGATGAGAAAAAAATCTTTACATATTATGACCAAGATGCCAAAAAGATTAAGACAACTTCATCAGCACAAGAAGCTGCGGCTTATAATACTAAAACAGAATCAGACTTAGTATTTTATTACGCAAATGTTCAAGATATAGATTTTGAAATATTTGGATTTAAACCAAATACAGAAGTTCACGCTTTCATAGATAACAAAAATGTATCTGACAGGTTACAATCTTTCAGAAATAATAACTATTCAAATAGATTACTTGTCTCTGATGAAAATGGTTTTTGTAAAGGTAGAATAAAATTACCTAATGATGAGTCTTTGCATGAGCAGTTTATTGCAGGTGAACATCAAATCATTTTCTGTGATTCAATATTGAACCCTACGTTTCATACCACGATAGCTAGCACAACTTACTATAGTGGAAAACCACAACCAACTAAGAGTTTGTTTAACGGTTTCCCAGAGGATTTACCTGCTGATGTTGAATTAAACTGTGATTTCTATTGGGATCAAGTAAATCAAAATCCTGGTTGTGCGACCATCAACGATAAAATTGCAGATATAAGAACTAGATTTCAAGATAGAGGTGCATCTTTTTATGACGCTTGGGCACCAATAGTTTATACAGCATATCAGCAGTTATTAAAAAGAAAACCTGATGCACCTGGATTTGGTTATTACTTAGGCCATTTGGCAGAAGGTGATTTTCCTGACGATGCCACTAATCAGGCTCATATTGATAATTTAAGACAAAGATTTAAAAATTCACCAGAGTTTCAAAATGTTCAAAAAGGTGTCTTGATTGATCCTTTGGCACAAACATTTTTTGTGAATGAGTTTACAAACCCTAAAGGTATATTCTTATCATCAGTTGATGTTTTCTTTGCTACTAAAGATGTCTCATTACCTGTTACACTTGAGATAAGAAAAACTGTAAATGGTTACCCTGGATCTGAAATACTAAAAGGCACTAGAATTACAAAAAATCCTAGTGATGTAAATACACCTACATCAGAAAATGCTCTTAACGCAACAACATTTACATTTGAAAAGCCAGTATTTTTAGAACCAGACGAATATTCAATCGTTTTACTTACAAATTCATCAGAGTATAGAGCATTTATTGCAACTGTTGGTGAATCCAGAGTAGACACCGTAGGTTTAGGTCAAACTGTATCCTCACAACCATATACAGGGTCTTTATTCAAATCTCAAAACGCTTCAACATGGGAGCCAGATCAATTTTCTGATTTAGCCTTTGTATTACGTCAATGTGAATTTGATGTTTCAGGTAACAAAACCACAAAAATTATAGCTAAATCTCCAACTTCTGGATTATTACCAACTTCTAATATTGACTTTGTAAAAGTCTCTGCACCTTATGAAACTTTCTCTGATAAGACAAACATGAGTTTTGTTCTATCAAACAAAGGCGCCTCTGTACCTGTTAATGGGATACAGACACAACAAGTGGTGCCAGATTTAAACATTTACCCTGACACAGACATTTATTTACCAACAAGAGGTTCTTTCTCTGCGAACGGTGATACTAACTTGTCAATTACTATGAGTTCTACTAATTCAGATGTTTCGCCAACATTTGATATAGATAGATGTAAATTTATTTTAGTTGAAAACTTAATTAACAATTTTGACTCAGCCGAAGTTACCTCAGGTCCTGAAACACAACCAGTCAACGGCGGTGCTAGAACTAAGTATATAACAAAGAAAATTACACTTGCTGAGGATTTTGATGCGAGTGCTTTAAGAGTTATTATTGCTAAAAACATACCAGAGGGCACAGCTAACACAACTGGAAGATCATCAGTTGAGGTTTATTATAGAGTTCAAAATAAATCAGATGAAGAAGTATTTGAAACAAGACCATTTGTAAAAATGGATCCTGTTACGCCAGTAACATATAGTCAAAACAATACTGACTTTTATGATTGTGAATATAGAGCAGAAGACATTAAATATTCACAAGATGGTTTAGATGGTGGTGAACAATTTGAGTCATTTAAGTTTTTCCAAATAAAAATTGTTCTATTTGCAAACATGAGTGACCCTAGTTACGCACCATCAGTTAAAAATCTAAGGGCCATAGCATTATCATGAACACGTTAAAAGTTAAAAATCATGCTCATTTAGTTAGAGATTCTAAGACGAAAGCTGTATTAAATACTGATTTAATTCGTTTAAGAAAAAGAAATGAAAAAAGAAATTCTATCGTAACATTAGAGTCTTTAACTCAAGAGGTGAATATCATAAAAAACGACTTTCAAGAGATTAAAAGTCTTTTAAAGCAAATCGTATCTAAGAGATAACTATGGCAATTATAAGAAATATAACAACAGGAAATACGTTTCAACAACACGTTACAACAACGGCTGAAACGGTACAAAAACTCAATCACTTAACAGATGGTCAAACGACCGGATCTGGTAAATTTTTTGCAAATACTGATTTAGTAATTGATGGTAACCTTGATGTTTCAGGTAATATTTCTTTAGATGCGGTTGGTTTTGATAACTTGACCGTAAATGGTAATTTAATTTTATCTAGTAGTGATGCAATCATTTATAAAGAAGGTGCGTTTACTTCAGGCGAAGCAGCTGCACGATATGTAATAACAGGTAATAATATTGCTTATGAGTTTGAAACCCCTGGTACCGCAAAAAGAAGCAACCCAGATTTATATTTTAAGGCTGGCGATACATATGCTTTTGACTTAACTGGTTTAGCTGGACTTCATCCATTCGTAATTCGCACGACAAATGATGCTGCCTCTGTAAATGATGGTGGCACATATATGAATGTCGGTCTTACTCATGTAGAAACTCAAAACAATGGTAACCGAGTTGTTATAACACAAGGGTTTAACGCACAACGTAAAAAGGGTGGTATTTTGTATATGCAAATACCAGCAGGTACCGCTAATTTTGGTGATCAATATTATTATCAATGCACAGCTCATGCAGGTGCCATGGTTGGTTCAATTAAGGTTGAAAATTCGGTAACTGCCGCCTTTGCAGCTGCTAATTCAACTGTTTCAGATGCAATAGCTTTATCAATTGCTCTATCATGATATATAAATAAAGGAAAAAGAGAGAAAGATATATGGCAACGAATAGATTTAGAAGTCATCTGGCAAACGCAACGATAGGCTATGCTAACGCTGTTTTTACAAACTCAGAGAGTGGGACAGATAAAGTGGTTGTTGGTATGACTATTTCAAATATAACATCAATAGCTCAAACAGCAAGCGTATTTGTTCATTCTAATACTGTAAATGTTCAGTATTCATTAGTTACAGATGCAACTATACCTGCTGGTGGGTCTATCGTGCCAATTGGTGGCGATCAAAAAGTTGTGGTTGAACCAGGAGAAAGTATAAATGTAAACACTTCTGGTAGTAATTCTTGTCATGTTGTAATATCGACATTAGAAATTTCAGGTCTATAAGGTAAAATATGGGAACATATATTGGTCGTGCTCCAGAAACAGAATTATTTGAAAGAACCACGGATATTTTCAATGGTACTAACACGACATTTAGTTTTACACTATCAAATGCTGTTGCAGACCCTAGAGAACTTGATGTTTATGTAAACAACGTACATCAAGACCCCTTAAACGCCTACACCGTAACATTTGCAAATAGCTCAATAAATTTTTCAGAGGCACCTTCAGCTGGTGCAAATAATGTTTTAGTTGTAGGTAGAAGTAGACAAAGGGTAGGTATATTTGTGCCAGATGATGGCTCAATCACTACAAAAAAACTAGCTCAAGGTGCTGCTATTAATGATGACTTATTAACCACAACGGGTGTTGCAGCTGGGTCATATGGTGCTGAAGATGCAATACCAGTTATCACAGTAAACGATAAAGGACGTGTGAGTAACGTGGTCAACATAGCAGTAAATATACCAGTCGCCTTTGAAGCTGCAAACGCTTTACCAACAATTTTATTACTTTCAGGAATGTAATCATGCCACAGTCTTTTAAAAAATTAGGTTCTATAAACGCAACTGCAAATACACAAGCAAATTTGTATATTGTGCCTGCTGGCACTTCTGCTGTTGTGTCAACAATTACAATCTGCAATCAAACGGGTGCAAACGGGTCCTATAGTTTATCAGTTATGGATTCAAATGAATACGCTAGTCCAGCTGCAAACTCTGATTATATTGTTAGAGGTTCATCTGTTCCAGCTGCTGATACAGTTGTATTGACAATGGGTATTACAATGAACGCTGGTGCAGTTTTAGCTGCGAATGGTAGTTTTGTTGATATAGCATTTTCAGCGTTTGGTTCTGAGGTATCTTAATGGGGTTTTTGAATGTCGATAAAACTTGCATCTAGGAGTTTTGCAACTAAGTTATCAGAAATCGGTATACGAAAACATGATATAGCTAACTCAAACACGGGCACAGCTACTTGTTTTAGCACAAGACCTAAGGGCTTTGCTTTTCCAAATGGTTTAAATACAAAAAGAGTTTTTTCTAATGTAGCTTCTACTAGCACAGTTAGTCTTGGTGTCATAACGATAACTGAGGGTGCAGCAGAAAGTGTCGATCAAAATACCACGCATATCTTTACGTCATCTGGTCAATTTAACCCAAGTTTTACAGGCACACTTGAATATTTTTTAGTCGCTGGTGGTGGCGGTGGTGGTAATCAAATTGCTGGCGGTGGTGGTGGCGGAGGCGTATTATATACAAACAATTATCCTGTAAATGCAGGTGCAAATGTTTATGTAACTATTGGTGGTGGAGGTATTTCACAAACAAAAGGCTCTGATACAAAAATAGAAGCAAACACCGTATCTAGTGTTGTTTGCAACGGAGGGGGTCAAGGTGCCACAGGCTCAGGCGATGGAGCAGCGGGTGGACCTGGTGGTTCAGGTGGGGGTTCTGCGAGAAAAAGATCAGCGCCTACAGCTGGCGCTGGTGGGTCTTCTGTAAATCCACAACCAGCGCCTACATACTCTTTGTTTTTTGGCAATGCTGGTGGCCAAGGTTCAAATGGTGGTAACCCAGATAATAATGGTCAAGGTGGCGGTGGGGGTGGTGCAGGCTCAGTTGGAGGTAGTGCTACACCTACAAAAGGTGGTACTGGCGGAACTGGACTTGCTTTTGTTCAATCACCAGATATGTCTACACCAATAAACTACTCAGCTGGCGGGGGTGGCGGAACATGGGACGCACCTCAAGGTGCAGGACCAGGTGGGAATCCTGAGGCTGGTAGTGGGTCTCCTGGAGGACCTTTAGCAGCAGGTAGTGGTGTTGCTAATAGAGGTAATGGTGGAGGTGGCGGCGGTTACTCAAGTAATCAAGCTGGCGGTTCAGGTGGTAGTGGTTTTGCTACAATAAGATATCGTTCAATTAATCAGTCTGATTTTCAGATTTTTATAAATTAAAATATGACTAAAAAAGTAATTATATCATCAAATCATGTTAGACCAGAGGGTTATGAATACCCAGCTGGTTTAAATAGTAGACAATTTGTTTCTGACACAAGATCGAATGTAGGCCAATCAATGGCTACAGCTGCCCCTTCAGGTCTAGTAAGTCCTACATCACCAGAAGGTAAACAAGATTATTTTGGGCCTGCTGATCCAGGTCCAGGTCAAAAAGTTAAACACACTTTTGCTCAATCAGGCTCATTCACATGTGGTTTCACCGGAAATGTAGATGTAATTATTGTGGGTGGCGGAGGTTCTGGCGGTGGGGGATTTGGTGGTGGAGGCGGAGGCGGTGGTGTCATATGGGCAAGTGAAGTTACAGTTCATAGCGGCCAAACTTATCCAATTATTATTGGTGCTGGCGGCACTTATGCTCCAGGTTCAATGGCTAACCCAGTAAAAGGTGGTGTTGGTGGTAATACAGAAATTGTGTTTTATGATGGCGCTCACCCAATGTGTAACTCGACTGGTCATTTAGTTGCTTATGGCGGAGGTGGAGGCGGCGCAAAAGATCGTGCTGGCGGTAACGGAAATCCTAACGCACAAACTGGTGAGGGTAACGCAGGTTCACCCACAGGTGCTTCGCCAGCAGACCTTTGTGGTTCTGGTGGGGGTGGTGGCGGTGGAGCTCCTACTGAGGAAGGTTTAGGGTTAATAGGCCGACAAGATCCTAATTACGCTGGGTACTACCCAGTTGATGGCGGCCAAAATGCTCCAGACCCAGCCCCTGTTATAGCGGTTATAGCAAATAACCCAGCAACTTCACCAGTATCAGGCCCACCAGTAAATCCTACAGGTAATAGAATAAGTTATTTTCCTCTCTACCCCTATGGTGGTATGACCCCATCAATGCCAGGTACAACATATACTAATGGCGGCGCTTATGGTGGCGGTGCTAATAATCATTTTGGTATGCCGGGTGGTCAAGGAGCAACCGGATATTTAAGAGATACTAATTTACCATCAGGTTGGTCGCCAAACTTTCCTGCACCAAATGGGCCAATCACTAATGGTGCTGGCGGCGGTGGTGCTTTTGGTCAAGGCATCGGTTATGGGTACAACCCAACATCTCCAGGCACAGGTTCACCCTCATGGGGTAATGGTGGAACTTCCTTTAGTGCTACAGTAAAAGGTGTTGTGCCGTTAGGAGGTTTAGGTGGCGGTGGCGGCGGTGGCGGTAATGGCCCAAATAAAGGTGGGTCAGCGGGCGCCGGCGATGGAGCTTCTAGTGGTTATAAACCTATACCCGCTCCTTTAGCACCTTATTTTCCACCAGGTGCTCCAAGTTACTTATCAGCAACATCTGGTGCGGCCGCACAAGGCGGCGGTGGAGGTGGGGGAGGTAACCCAGCACCTTATTCACCCGCACCTTGGTTTGAAGGCCCAATCGTTCCTGGTTCTGGTGGTAGTGGCGGCGTATATATTATTTACGATGCAATACAAGGTGAATTGGCCAATGGTGCCGTATTCTCCATAAATTAATTATAAATATAGAATAAACATTTTTTAAAAGGAGTTAAGATAATGTCGCATTTTGCTGAAATTGATGAAAATAATAAAGTTGTTCGTGTGATTGTTGCAGAACAAGATTTCATTGATAGTGGAGCTGTAGGTGATCCTAATAGATGGATACAAACATCTTATAATACAAGACAAGGTGTTCATTACGGCACCGCAGCTAACGGTAATTATGTGCCTGATGGTGGCACAGCATTAAGAGGTAATTATGCTGGTATTGGTTTTGATTATGTTAAAAATGAATCTATGGATGCCTTCATAGCACCATTACAAAATACACAATGGACAAGTTGGACAATCAATACAACAAACTTTACATATGAATCGCCATTAGGCGACCCACCAACTGATGCTAACACAGTTGCGGGTGAATACTATGAATGGGATGAAAACGCATACAAAGCGAATAACAAAACTGGTTGGATTCTAAAAACAACATAAGGAAATATAAATGGCACTAACACTCGTATCGGGTAAAATGTTGGCTAATTCCTCGGTCACTGCTGAGAAATTAGCGGCAGGGGCAATTGTGGCACCAGCTGGCGCTTTAGCTTCTAACTCTGTTTTTGCAAACACAATTGCCGATAGAACGATACAAGCTAATAATATTGGTTTATTTGTAATTGAAGCTAATAATATTGCAAACGGTGTCATAAGCGGTGGTTCAATCAATGCTAATACAATCACAGCGCTCGAAATAAAACCATCAACGCTCACAGCTAATTTATTTTCAGCGAGTTCAATTGAAACAGCTGCAATCGCAGACTTAAATATAACTGCACCTAAGATGGCAAACACTCTTGCCCTAATGAATGTTACACAAATGAACACATCAGTTCAAAATGTTGTAGTATTCAATGCAACACATATTGCGTTAGGTAAAGTTTCTGGAACAGCCACAGTAAACACTCAACAAGGAACATATTTTTCTGCAAATACAACTGGTGCCTGCACATGGACTTTTTCAGGCGGACCTGACTCGTCAAAAGCAACAGCTTTTACATTAGAACTTACAAGTGGCGGTGGCATGGCGAATTCCTATTCGCAAACTTGGCCAGCATCTGTTAAATGGCCGAGCGGCACAGCACCGACATTAACACAAGGTGAAACAAAAGTTGATGTCCTTGTTTTCATAACTGATGATGGTGGAACAACCTGGAGGGGTGCCGCTTCGATATTAGATAGTAGATAATGGATCTTATTACACTTTCAGCTTTAGGCGCAGCTGCTAATACAGCAATTGATCCTGGCGGAGGTGGAGGTGGGGGTGGTGGCACACCAGTACCCGAAAGAACAGACGAGCACTACTCAAATACAGTTTTACTTTTACATGGTGATGGAAATCCAGGTGCAAATAATGTAAATAACCCAGCCCCAGAGGCTCAGTACATGGCTCTATCTGATGAGAGCCCAAGCGATAAGCGACTTAATTCAAAAAATACAGTATATGGCACAGATTTTAGCCCATATTATTATAACAATGGGTCTTTCACAAATAGTTTTGATGGTTCGGGAACTGGTGCAATTACGATTACACCAACTGATGATAGAACTGATTTAAGTGGGCCATCTGATTTCACCGTACAATTTTGGATTTTACCACGAACAACTGGTCAAGGCAGTTATACAGAAATTTTAAGCCGAGGCAGAGGTAACACATATGCTGGTTACCGAATAGGTTTAAAAGCAAGTGCTACAAATATCTATATGGGTTTGAACTATGGTGGAACTGGTGCGGCCGCTTATACAGAAAGTTCAACACAGATACCATTAAATAAGTGGAGTCATGTTGCTGTAACGAGAGAAACTAACACTTTGAAAATTTATATCAATGGTGTTCTTGATGTTACAAATACAGGATTTAGTGGCAATCCCACAATGGACGCAGCTGATATTGTTTATCTTGGTAGAGGTTCTTATGATACCTCCGGCAGGCAGTTTGATGGTTTATTAAATAGTTTTCAGATTATTAAAGGTAGAAATTTATACTCTGGAAATTTTACACCACCTGTTGGCCCTACTGACGATCCTACAACTCATGGTGAATTATCTACTTTCTTTGATGGTAGTGGAGATTTTTTAACATTACCTCCCACACAAGATTTTGATTTAGGCACGGCAAATTTTACCGTTGAGTGGTGGGCGTATATAACTAATGACATAGCCTCAGACACGGCATATCAAATGATTGTGTCTGCAACTAATACCACATCTAGGTACATAGCTCTTAGAGATGGTAACTCCGGAAAAGGTCGTGTGCAATTTACAGTTGGAGGCGGTGACCTTAATATAAATTTATCTTCTAACCCTAAAAATTCTTGGCATCATTTTGCTTTGTGTAGGCAAAGTTCAACAAGAGTAGAACTTTTTTATGATGGTGTTACTCAGGGTAATGTAACAGTAAGCGCATCTGACGATTTTAATTTATCAAATGGTGGCGCTGTTGCACAACAAGAACCAGTAAACATAGGTGCTTGGCATAACGGTACATACCCAGTATATGGTTATATTTCAAATCTACGAATTGTAAAAGGTAGTAGTCTTTACTCTCCTAATTTCACGCCGAGCACAACTCACTTTACCACAACTTCTCAAAGTGCTACTGCATCAGAGGTTAAATTTTTAGGTTGTAATGGTAAAACTATATCTGATTTTTCTAATTTTCAACATGGTTTATCATTAAAAGGTAACAGTCGTGTATCAGAGTTTAACCCATTCGGCGATGGGTATTGGAGTAATTATTTTGATGGAAATACTGATAATTTAACGTCAGCCGCAAATGCCGATTTTGTTTTAGGAACAGGAGATTTTACTGCTGAAGCTTTCATACGCCCTAATGGTGTAAGTGGTATTCAAGTAATTCTTGATTTAAGAGCTAGTAATAATTCAAGCACCGATAATATAGCTATATTATTTTTAAATAGTTCAGTATTAACTTGCTTTATTGGCGCTAATAAATCATCGGGAGGTGATATACCAGTTGTTGCGAAAAAATGGCAGCACGTATGTATTCAGAGAATAAGTAACACATTATATTTTGCTGTTGATGGTGTTGTGAGTTCAACAACTGTTGCTTCATCAGATAATCTTAACAACGCTGGTGCGAGAGCTACA
>Ga0160423_10003015_pt1 | contig 14022 bp, 16 predicted proteins | sample CRUFie14St8metaG_FD_108191 | JGI IMG/M metagenome (GOLD analysis project Ga0160423, IMG submission 108191) | Marine microbial communities from the Costa Rica Dome - CRUD Field 142mm St8 metaG | ecosystem: Environmental > Aquatic > Marine > Oceanic > Photic zone | place: Costa Rica: the Eastern...
ATTGAGTTGATAGTGCTGCTCACCGGCTTATGCCCCTCCGTATCGTAAACGTGCCTTCTAATATGCGGAACACGTTGCTGTTAGCATCTGTTATCTCGAGATCATAAACGCCTTCGGTGGCTACCAATCCTTCTGTGTCAGATGCGCTAATCGTAAGCGTAACGGTGCCAGCGGATGCACCAAGCGCGATCCGTCCGTTACCTGTTGTAAGTGTTAATAATGAGGACGTTGCATCTGGGTCAGTACGCAAGTCCATTTCTGCGCTCGTGTAGCCAGTCAGATTGACTACTGAGTCTGATGAATCTTTGAGCGTTAGCGTGTGACCGAATGTTGCCCCTTGCTCAATTATAAAGTGGTGAAACCCAGCGCTCACGGCCTACTCCCATATCGCGCTAGCCCTCTTTCTTCTTAGGTCTTCCGCGCTTCTTTGTTGTCTTTTTTACTTCCTCAACCGGCTTTTCTTCCCACGCCTCATTGACATCTGGCGTTTCCGGGTCATCAGCCTTAAACGAGCCGTCTTCATTTCGCGCCCTTACCATTTCTGTTTCCGGCTCTTCTGCCACCTCTTCGGGTGCATCTACCTTTACTTCTACAGCCCAACCATTGGACATAAAAGTTTTCATTAATTCATCTTTCCAAGGCTCATCACCGTCCACTATTTCATCAAGAGCGTAGAGCCTTGCGTCCGTACCATGCTCATTGGCTGAGCCAGCTTTAGGAACTATTATCTTGTATTGAGCCATCTAATCCTCCAAAAGGATTGGGGGGCCGAAACCCCCCGTCACCTTATACAGTGCTGCTTGTGTCAGCGTCCACATTATGTCGGGGCGAGCCCTTGATAACGGTTGCTGATATTGGCGTACCGTTTGAGTGTGAGCCAGTAAAATCGGCTACCACTCTGATATACCGCGATCCACCCACATAACCAATAGTGGTTATCTGTGGTGTTTCGCCGTTTGCATCCAAAGTCAAGAAGATGCCACTGCTGTCAACAGTTCCGTCAGTTACAGACGTTGCCGCTGTTACTGCCGTGTAAGTACTGTCGTCGCTTGACTCTTCCAACTTGAAGTCTACTTTGACTGAACCAGAGAGTGTATCTCCCTCAACGCCAGTGCTGACAACTACAGTTGCAGATTCAAAGAATTGAAGGTCTACGCCTGTGCCGTTTGTGTCACTGGTGCCAACTACGGGAGCAATACTTTGGACAGCTGCTATGCTATTCGCTAAGTCTTTCATTTATCCTCCTAGGTAGAGCACTTCTGCTTGACGATTGCTTCAGCCAAGATAACTTGACCACCTACTCTTCGGCGTGCCACATAACGCACGTTTCCAGATGTCGCTTGTGTGAACGGGTCACGCAAGACAGCCATCTGTACTCTGTCAACAATCATGTAGGCTCTGCTAAAGTCACCGAATGCGACAGGGAAAGTTGCACTTCCTTCGCTTGGCATGTCTGTGGCTTCAACATAGGGATAGCCGAGAACCGTGTTCGTCGCGCCGCCCTGTAGAGAGAACCCTGCTTGGAATACATACTGGCCAGCAGTATCTTTCAGCTTTCTAATTGATGAAAGAGTTGTACGATTAAACACAAACGTACCAGCTCTTGCGTACTCGGACTTAATACCATGTACCAAAGAGATAAGACCGTCTGCAGTAATCGCTGTTGCATTTCCAGATACGACTTGACCAACACTAGAGTTAGTCATAAAGCCTTCTGGTTTACCAACTGCATCACCCGTAACGAAAGCGGTACCCTCTGCAAGCGCGAACCTTTCAGCAAACTCTTGTTGCATTTCTGACTCAAGATCAAAGACAGTGTCTTCTAAGTCTTGCTCAGAAATATCAACGAGCGCGTAATGTTCGTGCGCTGGTATCTCTTCCAAACCAACTGTGTAACCAGTTGTCTCAGATCGTGTTCCCGATTCTGCTACCCACTCAGCAGAGAATTGTCCGGTTCTTTTAGGAACTTGTATGCTTCTCTGTGCGGTAGATCTAATTCTCGCAATAGAACGAATTGGGCTGATCTCCGTAATTGTCTTAATAAGCTCTCTGACATATTCAGGTGGTGCTAAATACCCACCAGTTGTGTCGTTGCTTACCGTAAGCGCCTTTACTTCATCAGGCTCTAGTCCTTCCTTTCCTTTTCTGCAATATGCGTCAAAAGCCTTGACCGCCATATCAACTTGTTGTCCATCAAAGCCAGAATTTGGTCTTGTTACAACGGTGTGCAACTCTTCCATCTGGTCTTTAATAGCTTCCTGCGCCGCTTCTTGCTTGATAAGGTTTTGATTGAGGTCCTCGAAGGAGTCCATTTTAGCCTCTATCTTGGCTAATTTTTCATCCAATAATGGATCAATCACATCCTTTTCAATGTTCTCAAGCTTCTGATCATGCGCTTTTTTGAATTCCTCAAACGCAGACCCAAGCTCGCTGATAGCGGATTTTGTTACCTCTTCCATATCAGTTACCTTGCTTCAGAATGTTGGTTAAAGATTTTATTGCCAAAAGATCCTCGTCATCAGGGGCATCTCGCACCGTCAACTGTTCCACAATGGCCTTGGCTGCTGCCTTTGCTTCTGATCGGGAAATTGAGAAAGCATCGCGCAGTCCGTTCTCCCATTCTCTAATAGAGATTTCTGCTCCCTTAACCGATCTCACCATAGCTTTTGGATTCATCGGAAAGGTAACGAGAGAAACCTCCATTAAATCTACTTCTTCAATAACGCGCTTTTTTGTTCTGCGCTCGTATGAATAACCCTTCGGGTCTACTTTAAAACCTATAGAAAGGCCATCTAGAGCACCCATCTTCATAAGCTCATAAGCTTCGCGACCGGCTTGTGTCTCTAGAGCTAATCTGCCCTTCACAAACAACCCCTTGTCATCCTCTCGAATCTCATCAAACACACCAATCGGCATGTCTGTTTTGTGTTGATACAACAGCTTTACTTTTTTAGGGCCGCGCTTTCGTAAGCTTCTCTTGAATGCGCCTTTCTGTATTACGTCATTACCTAAATCTGTGTTGCCAAATATCGAACCGTAGCCTTCAAACTCACCCTTGCCCTCGTCAGTTGTTTCTGCCACAAGCTCTGTTTTAATATCTATAAACGATTGTTCTGTACAGTCATCGCAGTCACACTCACCATCACAAGCTGCCTTTTTCTTCGGCTTCTTTCTTTTGTCTTTGTCATCATCGTCATTATAACCACGCACATCGCGACCAACGCTCTCGCGGTAGTCATCGTGGCTAGAACATGGCATAAATACTGTTCTGCCGTCTTCATCATGGGAATGTGTTCCGCTACAGCCTATCTGACTAGCTCTGTCTGCGGCTTCTTCTTCGGTGGTATAAACGTCCACTCGTACACGAGCTTTTTGTTCGTTATCAAGCTCTCTAAGTAGATCCGTTATTGCTTGTTCTGCCATATTTTCGCCCATTCCAATTTATTGGTATTGGTCCCATTTGAAACCGGCTTACTATCTTTTGACAGTAATCACCAACTGTAGACCAACATTCACGGTATTACAACATCCCTTTCGTCTGCATAAATGATGACACATCTGCAATTAACTGAGTGAAAAGCGCCGCCTGCGGGATCACCAACATGCTGCATTTTGACAATGCCAACTTTAGGGGTTGAAAGCTCAAAAGGCTCCGACATTTCTTTTGTTTGTCCGTTCGCAGCTCTGTGCTCCGGCCTTGTTCTTTCGTCATTAGTTGCTACCCACTGTTTCATCATTTTAATATCAAACGATTGTTGTGCTTGTCCGTAATACAGATGGTTAGCTCTACTTATTGCGCTGTGTGTCTCTGTTCTTGCTATGAGAGCCGCTCTACTTGGCGATATTGCTGTTACTCTCTCAGTAATCCTGCGTGATATTTCAGCCAATGTAAGATCATCTAAACGTCCTTGCCTGATGATCTTGTCAATCTGTCTAGCGATTCTAAGGCTTATGTTGGTTAGAAATAGTTGTCGGGTGGCAAAATATTCAGCAACCAATCTTTCAATATCCACTTGTCTGCCGAATACCTCAAACATCTCTTGTTTGCGCGCAAGCTCATATTCTTCGTTATTTATCTGAAAGACATTACGAAAGCATAATGCATAGTGCTCAGACAGAACTGGGTACAACTCGTCAGTTAGCCTTGTTGCTGTAACATCTGGTTCGTAAAAACCAAAGTTTCTATATAAAAAAGATTGAGACTGCCCAAACTTTCTTATTCGCGACAGAATCTTGCCATAAATGGATTGCTCCAATCGTTTTTGCAAAGCAAGCTTTTTTCTTATCTCGACAGAACGCCTTATGCGGCCACGTCTGGCTGTTTCTAGAATCTGTTTCTGTGCGTACAATCTACGTCTTACTGCTTAAAGGATGTCCCTTAGGAAATAAATCATTGTCATGCTTGCCACTTTTGAACCGACCGGTTCTTAATGCTCTTAAGTAGCTGTTAACACGGCCAAGCGCCCATTGTTCTGCGCTTCTTACGTTTGGCCTCACCGATTGTGGGTTAGTCTTATATGCGCCAACCCCACGATTAAATACGGTAGTAAGTGTTCGCAGATTCGTTTTCTTCGTCTTACTGTTACCATACTTATCGTTATGGTCTTTGACTTTATTTTTTAATGCTTCGCGCATAGGGCCAGTTAAAGCCTTCAGTTCTGCTGTAAGCAGATCAATCGTATCGTGCAAGCTCTTTATTTCGTTATTCATTTATTACCCCGTTAAATAATGATTCTACGTTTTTACCTTCTTCTCTTTCTATCTGGTCTCTTTTCTTTCTAGCCCACGACTGACCACTGTCGCCACCCCACAGCGCCCACGCAATTCGCCCTGCGCTCGGGTAGCCTTTCTCCCCAACATTAAACCCCTCCGCTTGTTTGTCTACTTCATGGCGCGAAAAGAATGAATGCATCCTCTTTACGGTATCGACGCTCATATTTTTACCACTGGCAATATCTCTTGCCCTTGCAACACCGACTTCAGTGCCGCCTCGGTTATGCTCTCGACGCCATTCTAGTCCTCTTCTTGCCTCTGCCACCATTCCAGAGGTTGGTTTTAAATCTATATCTGCTAAAGCTTTTTCTTCGTCATCTTCTAACTGCGCCGCATCTTCTTCGTTTGTATTGTCACTTTCTGGCGCGTCATCCACTCCAAGCGGAAAAAGTGTTGCAGAGACAAGCAAGGAGTCTGCACCGTCTATTGGAGATAAACCGACCAACTCTCTTGCTTCATTTCTTGTCATTACGCCTGCGTTTACAGCTCCAATAACATTTTCATAAACCCTTCGTCGCCTTTCTGCGAGAGCTGGTATTGCATCAATATCATATGTGAATACGAGACTCTCTCCATACAGCGGCACTAACCACTCGTTTAAATCGGATTCCAATTTACGCAAATAAGGAATAATGGTTTCTTCATATAGTGCTAGCCTTGCTTCCGCGACATTCGCATACGTCTGCTGGTCAGGCACTCCCACGAGTTGTGACGGAACACCAAAACACATTGCTATATCGGTTGCACTTAGATGCTTCAGGTTTATAAAGTCCATATCTTTTGGACTTAGGCCCATTTCTTTCCAATCAAAGTCGCCCTCTAAAAGCAGAGGCCTGCCGGCATTCATTGTGCCAGAGAACCGATTATTGAGATCCGTCAGAAGTTGTTGCCTCTGACTCTCGCTTAGGTTTACTTGGTAACCCGCATCGTCTTTCGGCTTGAATATGACTGCGCCCGATGGCCTCGCGCCGTTATTTAAAAGGTTTATGTTGTGGTTACTGGAAAGATTGTGTTGATCCACTTCTACAGCGGCAGCAGTGAGCGGGCTACATCCATAATAATCATCTAAAGGATTCCAGAGCTTCGTCTGTTTTAGATCCGAGAAACCTGTGTCTTGATCCACTTCATATATCTCTTGCACTCTGCCGTTAATGACATATTCATAGCTTGATGGAATCGCACCTTTGCCGCCATTCACTTTTATTCTGTCTGGTCTTAATAGATGCAGCTCTCTCGGTTGGTTTGACATGCCACCAACCTTCACATAATAAGCATTTCCAGAAAGCATTAGGTAGCCGAAAAGACTGTTAAAAAATTCGCTGTACGACTGCAAGGGGTTTGGCCGATCTAATAAAGATCTTAGCGGGTGGTTCTCCAAGATTGTGTCACCAGATTTTACAATATACGGAACGCTGCTAGCGCCCTTGCTTATCTCATTTACACACCGGAACACGATTGCGTTTTTCATGTAGCCCTCGCGGGCTAAATCTTCGTAACTATATTGCTTGGTCGTGCCGCCCTTAATGCCGAAATATCCGACCATCGAACCTTGTTTGGTTTCAACTGTTGGTGTAGATGTAAACGCGCCTCTCAAAGAATCCAAAATGCCCATTAACTAATCCTCCACTGCACGCCACCCTTTGACTTGCTTAATTCTGACAAGCCCCAGACTAGCGCATCCAACCTATCCGGGCTTGGCTTTAAACGTTCTCCTGTGTAAGTACACATTTGATCTTCAAGCTCTGGGAAAGTTCCCATGTGGTGAACGCGATCTTGTTCATATAATGCAGCAATTGGCTCTGCTCTGACAAGCTTACCTCTCGTAGCGTGAACAGGTCTATAAGGTATGTTTGGATCTATTGTTCTTAACAATCTTTCTACCAAATCGCCACCATTGTTAACCTCGGCTACAATTCTATCGGCTTGCCATTCGTAAAATGTACGTACCGCAAGCTTACCCCATTCGTCCGCACTATGTCTTCCACTTAGATCCTCTAAAACGTAAAAGTGGTTTCGGCTGTCTTTTCCCACCACAACAATGCCAGTTTCATCAGAGTCCTCGCCACTCGTAACGGCAGGGTCAATCGCCACCATAATCTGTGTAAGTTCTCGCTCATCTTCTTCGCACAATCTGTTTCTTTCGATAAGGTCATTGCTCCAAAGCGCGCCTTCTGTCGCATCTATAATTTCGGCGTATAGCTCCTGCCGGCCGAGACTCGTTCCTTCATACCGCTCTTTAAGCATCTGCAAGGCCGACTCAGCTAGGTTCGCTTCGTTCTCAAATGTATTGCCGGTTGTGACGTATGTATCTGATCTTTCTACCAATCTTTTAATTATTGGTGATGGCTTAGGTGTGGTAGTTATTACACATTGCGGATTGTCGCCTAATCGCAGACCGAACATAAGTTGGTCAAAAGCCTCTGGGTATCGCCATGCCGCTAATTCATCGCACCACGCTCTGTGAAACTGTGGCCCTCGCAGTCTTTCTGGCTCTTGCGCGGCATACCCTATGATTTTGCTACCGTTATACAATCGTATCTCGGACGTACTTGCGCTGTATCCTTTGAGATCTTTTCTGTTTGCGAAACACTCACTCGGTATAATGCTCATAAGTCCGCTAGGGCCAGAAAAACAAACCCTTCGAAGGTCTCCATGTGTTGGCGCAACTACGGCACAGATTGTATTTGGATTTGTCAGAGCATAAATTGCTATGTCTTGAGCGCCAGTTCTTGTCTTACCCCAGCCTCTGCCAGCCAAGATTAACCAGAGATAATGTTTTTCAGCAGGCCGTAATTGTTTTGGTCTTGCGCTTTTTACCCAGTTAGTGCGTAGGTGTATGGACGCTATCTCGCTTGCTTGCTTCAAGCTCGTCAAGCAGTTCCATAGCGTCTCTGAACGCGTTTTCTTGTATGTTTGCATTTATCTCTACGTTATGGGTTGTCTCTCCCAGCGCTAGTTTTGCAAGCCGTTGCGCAGAGAGAGCTGCGTTGGCTAATGCGTGGACCTGACTAGGAATAAAGCTTCTTTGTCCGTTGGCTATCGCCTCGTTGTTCTGTCGTATGTTTTGTGCAACCGTTGCCATAAGTGCTTTCGCTAAATTGACACTCGTAGAATCAAATTTTTTACCCTCTTCTGCTAGCTCTTGCAGTCTTTCTTCATCAAGCTTTGCTTCGAGAGTCCTCATAAATTGTTCTTTTTCTTGCTTCCAGTTTTCCTGTCTGCTAACCCTGTATAACGTGCTTTGAGAAACTGAGAATTTTTTTACCAAGGACTCTATGCTTGGAAAGGTACGCATCCCTGCGCTGTTAAGCGTACCCTGCACAAATTCATTGCGAATCTGTATTTTTAGTTCATCATTTAATTTTAAAGACGACTGTTTTCTGGCCATTATTTCTCAGTTTTTGCCGCTTCCCAAAACGGAATAATACTGATACTAGCTGTTTTTGCAAACGGTGTTAGTCCACGAAGTTATAACTGGACCAGTCATTATCACTTACTTCTTCTATGTATGGCTTAAAGCTTCTTTTCGCTGTGTCATATACGAACTTAACCTCTCCTATGTTTCCATATAGGCCTTGTTCTCTGATCTTTCTAGTAATAATTCGTGTGCTGTTTTCATCGAAATCTCGATGCACCGTTATGATAACGTCACTTTGATTTGACCAGTGAGAACTGCCACTTATCTCATAGCTTGTTGGTGGTGCATATCCACCTGTTTCACTCTTCGGTAGCTTCGTTGGATGCGCGACAACCCAACAAACGATGTCATATGTCTTTGCGAATCGTTTACAGAGGCTTATAAAATCCCTTATGTGCTCATCTTCTCTTTGATTGCCGGATCTCTTTGCGCTTACCTCGTTGTACGGATCAATCATAATTCCATTAATGCCGTACTTGTACACTGATGACTGCGCGATTTGTAGAATTGTAGAAATGTCTGGGATTGTGTCTTTTGTTTCTATGAAATAAAAATGATCATGTATGAACTCTACAGCATCGTTGAGCTCTTCTAATGACATTCTGTTAGTGAAACCTTCGTCAAAGGACTTTTCTTTATACATCTGCACCAATCTTCTGATATGCATTGGCGTGCTGTGTTCTGGCGAAAAGATTGCAAACTTCCAATCGTGATTTGCTGCAAGCTTTAGTAAGACTTGATCCATAAATATTGATTTGCCGTGATTTGGTATGCCCGTTATCGTGTGGAAAGTTCCTTTCATTACTTTATAAATTTTATCAAGCCCCGCCATGCCAATATCAACAGGTTTAGTGTAGTTACCGTGGTAAAGGTCTTTCACTTCATCTAGATAATCATGTGCTGTATACAACCCATCAACGGGGTATGGCTTCGCTTCTTCGATAAGGTTTTTAAGTATGCGAAGGCCATGTTTCACCAAGACTTCATTTGCATCTTTACAATCTTGCGGTGGTTTTACCCACCAACATCTATCCTTTCCAAATCGGTGTAAAAGCTCTTTATGCAAAGCTTTTCCAGCTGTGTCCATATCGGTGAATAGAATGATCTTTTTTGCCTTTAGTGGACAATTTTCCAATGCTCTAAACCGAGCATCACCTTTCTTGTATTTAGGTTCTTTGGGCGCACCATTTGGCAAAGATGTAGAAATGTAGCCAGCTTCTGCAATACTGAGAACATCCATCTCGCCCTCTACAAAAACAAGCGTATCAGCTGACATGGCGTTCTTGTAATTGTACAAGTACTGCTCTGCATCTTTACTTTGTTGAAACTGCTTGTCAGGCGATCTTTTCTTTATATTTACCAGCTCTTCGTTTTCATTAAAGTATGGAAAACAAACCCAGTTGCCCTCTTGATATATGTTCATTGTTTGCACCAACTCTTTACTAATACCTCTGTTCTTAAAAAAGTCGGTAAGGGCATTTGTTACCTTTGGATCTTTCGGGGCTTCTGGCCTTTTATATTCCTTTTTTTTGTATTGATTACCCGTTCTAATTGGCTGAGAACTGCTAGCACTTCCTGTCCACTCACAGTGATGGCAAAACCATACAGCGCCCTCCTCGTTGATCGTTACACTTAATGGATTGTCTGAAAGCTTGTGCGGTGGCTGACACTGTGGACACTTAACCTTGTGGTTACCCATTGTATATTCTTTGAGACGTATGCCATTTTCGATAAGAGCATCAATGTTCATCTTACTTCTCCTTCAATTTAGAAAGCCCTTTGGATCGTTCAACGTAACGACCCATTTTGGGTCTGGGTCCATTAATAATAATTTAAGATCTTCTACAGATCTTCCGCTAATCTCTGACAACCTTCGCAGAGTAATATTCGTTTGATCAAATAAATCTATAATCTCAATGTCTGTCATGTTTTTTTCTTTCATCGTATTAACCCGCTAGATCATTTAATGTTTTGCGCTTTTTCATAATTCTGTCGGATGGTTGAAAAACCAAGGATCCATCTTGTTCTTCGGTAATAACCCAATAATCTCTCCACCTTTCTTGGTTTAACCAAGTACTGAGGTGCGGAATAAATCTCTCTTCTGTACCCGTACACTCCTTGTTAAATTCACGAACTGCAATGTAAATAGCCTTTTCAATAGAAATATTTGTTTTAATGTCCGCAAGCTTTGATAAGGGTTTGCTTTCTTTACATTGTTTGAAGAATTTGTCTTGTGCGGCTTTCTTTCCTACTTTGCGCGGATAGATTTTATAGATTTCAGAAAACACTTTGCTTAAAAAGTCTTTTTTATTCTCTTTTGTTTTCTCTTTAGTGTTGTTGGTCTGTGGAGACCCTACCCTATAGTCTTCAGAGACCAATGGATCTGGTCTTACGCTACCAATGGTCAACTCGTATAGGTTGCTCGTATAGCCACCGTTATCTAGTCTTCTGTGATGTATTTTTAGCAAGCCTAATTTTTCAAATTCTTTGATAGCCAGTTGTACGCCCTTCGGGCTTTTGAGACCTACCAGTTTCGCCAAGTGTTTGTAAGACGGGTAACAAGTACCTCTTTCGTCGGCGTAATTTGCGAGCGCAACCAAAATGAACTTTTTTGTAGGCGTTAGGCCGTGTATCTTGAGGGCCGAGTTAAGATGTTCGATGGACATGATTTCTCCTTACGGGAGACAATATATATCCACCATTTTTTATTGTAAACCCAAAAAGGACTAAAGATTTTTAAGATAAGCGGGCAGGCTATGAGTCTGTTGCCATCCTAGGTCCTTTATCTTGGCTGTATGTGTCGGTGCCGCAAGCCTATTACCCTTGCGTTCTGGTTGAAAATCAAAATCAAGACCAAGCATCTGAGCAATCTCGATAACTGTAAAAGCCTCTGCTGCCGCAATTCCGTAACCATCGCCATAGCCTTTGTAACTGGCCAACTGTAATCCGTTTACAATGTCATCAACATGGGTATAGTTTCGAGTTTGTGTGCCGGGCCTTGTAATCTTTACCGCTTGGCTTTGTTGACGCGCTTTTAGAAATTTAGCAATGACGGTCGCGTATTTACCATCTGTTAGCTCACGAGGTCCGTAAACATTGTAGAAATATGTAATAACAAAGCTTAAGTCAAACCATTCGCAGAACGTCTTGACCAGATCGGCATTCATCATTTTTGTGTACGAATAAGGACTCGCATAAGCGGCAGTCCCATCATCTCCAAACCTCGTACTACTACCACTGTATATTATTTTGGCAGAGTGCTTGCGCGCCAATCTCAAAACCTCGTAGATACAATTCCAGTTGTACCGAAAGACGAGATCTATATCATCAAAGCTTTGTTCAACTCGGCTGTACTCACCGAGATGAAAGATTAAGTCAATTTTTGTGTCCGCAAAATGCTCAAAGATGGTACTAGTCTCTGCGTTTACATAATTACAGGAACTGTTTTTCCAGCTCTCATTGCCAGTAAAAAGATTATCCAGACAATGAACCACATGGCCCTCGCTCACCAACCTATCTATGAGATGGCTTCCGACAAAGCCCAAACCGCCGGTGACTAATACATTAAGGTACTGAGAGACGTAATTATTTTGTTTTATCAATCACAAGCTCCATACCATAGTTGTTGGTCCTACCAGAAAGTACAACGTCATCCCGCCTGACTAATCTGTTTTTCTCGCCGAAAGGCCGATAATTGCAGTGATGGTGCCATCTTCCATACTTAAACGAAATCTTGCAAACATCGGGGTGGAGATCCACAATCATCTGTGATTTATCTTTTGTGCCCTGTGCATAGAGCTGGTCAGTATTTCCACCCTTCATTACTTGAGTGGATACTTTATCTTGCAAGATTGTATTGAATAATAATGTACACCAACCAGCCTTAAGCATATCGAGACTTAGTATTGTGTCCTCGTTATACCTTCCACGCCATCTAAAAGGGCTGTCGGTCCGTATCAAATTACAGCTATAGATTCTGCTGTTTAAAGTGAAAGGGTGTTTCTTCTCTCTAGACGGATAAAAATAATCATAATGCGGACCCGCCATAGCAACGTTTTTGTATCGCGTCGCAAAATCTTCGATAATCTTAAGAGGCGCTCCATTTCGCACTGGAATCTTTCTATTGTTATGCATCCTTCTAAAGCGACGAATGTTATCATCCATAATCCAATGCCATTCCCAGCCCTCTTTTTCGGCCGTGTCCCAGATAAAATTTCTAGCGGGGCCTGAGCCAGTGGTCTTGGTAAGACCGTATTCATCACACAAGTCGTATTTTTCTTTGTACGACATATCAAGCTTTAAAAGTTTTGACTCGTCTTCTACCTCATTAAGGTAGTTTTCGTATTCATCAGGCTCAACGACCAATCGGTAATGGATGCCTAACTGATCCCACCATTTGGATGTCAGTCTGCTTTGCCATCGGCCCTTGCTTGGAATAAAGATAGGGTAAGCTGGATCGTTCTCGCGGTTTATTTTTTCAGCCATACTTGTGGCCGATTGTTCCAGAATTTGGTCTTTGTCATTTCATAACCGAAGTCACGCATCAGACGGACAAACAATCTCTGCATCTTGCTTTGATCAATAACCGTATTGCCATGCTCGTAGTTCTCGAAATGGCCCATTGCTCTCGTGTTGAACGCATTTGCAATAATTAGCACCTTTGGATGAAGGTTCAACACATCTTCTAAATGTTCTAAAGGATTTCTTATATGTTCAAAATATTCACTAGCGAAGACTAGATCTTGTTGAGGCAGGCCTTTAACGTCGGGTTTCATATTAAAGCCATACTCTTTTGCCATCCAAGTGTTAAAAGTCCACTGCTCTGTACCTCGCATATTAGTGCCAGTAACATCTGCATTAGGATACATCTGCTTGAGAATCGCTGTTGTATAGCTAACGCCGCACCCTAAATCCAAGACAGAATTTATATTATTCAAGCGCGGATATGCCGTCAGTGCTGGCGACATCTTCGCAACCTGAGAAAGGTATTTGCGACTGTATGTGAGAAAACAAAACCACGTGTCCAAAAAGTAAAAAGCGTTGGAATAAATAGAGAAATCTTTGCAATTGGAAAAATACCACTTGTGCTCCAAGTTCAATAGCGGCTTGCAAAATTCACCGGCATTTTTGTTGCCCTTATGAAAACTTATATAATTTTTTAAAATCGTCTCGGCCAATGTGATAGGAACTGCTGAGTTAGTAACGCCAATGTATCGGCGCAAAAAATCGAAGGACAGATCACTTGGTTTTTGTGGCAATAGGTCATTCATATCTTCTATCTCGAATCGTGAATTCCTCTTGCTCTGGATACCAGATGGATTTTGTTTTTTCTGTATGGCCTTGGCCTATAAGAGAGAAAAACGTATCTACGTCAGCTTGGCTTTCAAAATGTACTAATACAGACCTCATTGGTTTTAAATCGTCTTGATCATAATCTGGCATATCCTGCCATTCTTCTAAAGGGTCAAGCACAACATTTGGATCAACCATCGGCATAATTTCAATATCAGAAAATGCCAATAAATTTAGATCATAGCCATTCTCCTCAAGCTTCTTGATCTCAGCCCATAGCAGCTCGTTGTCCCAATCGGAGTTTAATGCAATATTGTTGTCAGCAATTGTGAAAGCCTGTTTTTGCTGATCAGTAAGATTGTCAATCTTATGAACTGGCACAGTATTGCTACCTAATGTTTGCGCAGCCAGAAACCTACCGTGGCCGGCTAATACCATATTTTTTTCATCAACAATTATAGGGTTCAAGAACCCAAACTCTTTTATGGATGAAGCTATCTGATTTATCTGGTCTGATGTATGCACTCTAGGATTATCAG
>Ga0160423_10003016_pt1 | contig 14021 bp, 10 predicted proteins | sample CRUFie14St8metaG_FD_108191 | JGI IMG/M metagenome (GOLD analysis project Ga0160423, IMG submission 108191) | Marine microbial communities from the Costa Rica Dome - CRUD Field 142mm St8 metaG | ecosystem: Environmental > Aquatic > Marine > Oceanic > Photic zone | place: Costa Rica: the Eastern...
ACACACACAGGTTCTTTCATGATGCTCGTGCTCAAGCTGATCTCCATCTCGATGGATTACCAGGACGGCATGACCGGCAAGAAGTCCAAGCACGCCGTCAGCGAGCTGCCCTCGATTTTGGAGTACTGCGGCTACCTGGGTGGCATGAATGGAATCATGGTCGGACCTCACTTCTACTACGACGACTACACGCGCTACGCGAGCGGCACGGGGGAGTACGCGAACCTCGGAACCCAAAAGTTTCCAAGAAGGGCGATCCCCGCGCTCAAGGCCCTCGGGACTGGCATCTTGTGTGCCGGCCTCTTCGCCTTTGCCACCAAGACCGTTCCCAGGAGCGCGATCATCTTCAGCAAGGAGGACATGTCCTTCTTCAAGCGCTTCACCCTCAGCTTCTTGGCCAACATGGGCTACAGGAGCAGGTTCTACTTCGCTTGGCACCTCTCCGAGTCGGCCTACATCCTCTCCGGTAAGGCCCCAGCATCCTCCAAGAAGGAAAGAAAGGAAAGAAATCTGACCAGCTCTCTCTCTCTCTCTCTCTCTCTCTCTCTCTGTGCCCGTGCGTGTTCGCCCTGCCGCCAGGTTTCGGCTTTGATGGGTACGAGGAGGACGGGAAGACCGCCACGTGGACCAAGGCCATCAACGCCCCCATTGCGGACATTGAGCTCAACCCAAGCGCCGCCTCGGTGGTCACCCGGTGGAATTGCCACACCGGACAGTGGCTCAGAACCTACGTCTACGAGAGGGTGGGTGGCAGGGGGTTCTGGCCGGTGCTCGTCACGCAGATCATCAGCGGGGTTTGGCACGGCATGACGACGGGGTACGTCCTGTTCTTCTTCAACTCTGCGATCTTGATCCACTGCTCCCGCGTGATTTACAGGATCCAGAAGGAGTACCTGCCAAAGAAGTACTTGGCCGTGTCGAACGAGGTGCACAGGGTCCACACCCTGTTCAACTTGAACTACGTTGCGGGGTCTTACGCCGCCGGAAACGTCTACAAGTGCCTCGGATGGTTCGCATCTTTGTACTACCTCGGGCACATCGAGATGCTCACCATCATTCTGGTGGGCACCATCTTCTTCCCAAGGAAACACCCGAAGAGGAAGGCGGCGGCGCCAGCGTCGCAGGACGAGAAGAAGAAGGCGTGAGGGACAAAAGACGTCACAAGCTGCTTTTGCACGCACGCGCACACGTACTTGTAATGAAATCCTATCATTCTTCTGGTTTCCAACATGATGGATAGAACAGAGCACGACTTCGTGCGAGCGTCGCCAGGGTGGGCGGCTCCGACTCTCCTGGCCTAATTGTTGGATTCGGTTGGTGGCGGCGTTGCGTTGGGGTGGTGGGTACGACGTTGGCGATGGAGAGAGGATACGATGATGATGATGAAGAAGAAAAAAAAAGTGTTGGTTCAGGGGTTTGTGTTCCTCGCTCACGCCTTGTGTGGCGTGGTGAGGTAAAGCTGCATGTTCTCCCAGAGAAGATGCAATGGACCCCGACACAGCTTGCAACGGCGGTGTCGAGCCCTTCTGAGGATCAATGATTGCGAGAAGAACCTATCAGAAGAAGTAAGTCTTTGGGACGCTTACAAAACGCTGCAGGAGACACTCCATCGGAAGGCCCGGTGGGTTTCTTTCAAGAGCAAAGATTTTCATCAGTAATATATGCTCAGTACCCCTTTCCGCAATGCGAATTCTTCCCGCCACCCCCAAATCGCCCTCCCCGCGAAAAAAAGAAAAATAAGGAAGGAGAGCAACCCTAACTGCCGCTAGCGACCGTTGCGCCCCTTCTCGCCCATTTTGTCCAAACCGCCGAGCGCTGCCGTCCAAGGCAGGAGGGGTTCCGTGACGGACGCGACCGACCCCTAGCGGATGCTCCGCTACCTTGCCGGCAAGAGCGAGAACACAGACTAGACTGGACGAAACTCCAAACATCAATACATTGACCATCGATGAATGTTGTGTACGAGGCGGCGTGCGGCGCCTTTGGCGCGGTGGTCGGGACCCTGAACATTGCGATCGGCGGACCCGTTGCCAGGATTCTCGGTTTTGTCTCTGAGGCCTCGGGCCTCCCCGTGTCGCAGATCAGCTTTCTCACCAGCGTAGTGCTCAACTGCCCTCTCGCCGCGGCGACGCGGCTGGTCCCTAAGGGAGTCGCGAGGCACGCCTACGGGGCGCTCACTACAATCTCTCTCCTGACGCTCGCGTACGGCCGGGACGCCCAGCAGTTCGTCCTCGCCGCTGGATTCGTGTACGGGTTGATGTGGCTCTTCCCGCGGGACTGCGGGTACTGCACGTGGGCCACCATCTTCACCTACCAGATCTACCTACACTACGAGCGCGCAAGCGAGGAGGCCTGGAACCAGGGCTCCATTGACTTCACCGGATCCTTCATGATGCTCACCCTGAAGCTCATCTCGGTCGCCATGGACTACCAGGACGGGTACAGGCGCCTCCACTTCAAGGGGAAGGCAACGGACCACGCCATCTACAGCCTGCCATCTCCGATGGAGTTTTGCGGGTACCTCTTCGGTCTCGGCGGAACGTTGGTGGGGCCGCAGTGGTACTACGACGAGTACATCCGATACGCGAACGGGCTCGGGGAGTACGAGCGGATGGGAACTTCGGACTTTCCTGGGACAGCCGGGCCAGCCGCCAAGGCGCTCATGGCATCCGCCTTCTCCACAGCGCTCTACTTTCAGTTGGGCAGCGTGATCACAGACAGGCCGGCAATCGTGACGATGAACGATGGCAGCATCGGCGTGTGGGGGAAGCTGCTGATCGGGTTCTTCGCCAACCTGCAGTACAGGCTCAAGTTGTACTTTGCGTGGCACCTCGAGGAGGCCGCGCTGATCTTGTCCGGTTTTGGGTATTCAGGCAGGTCCAAGCACGACGGCCAGACCGCGGTTTGGACAAAAGCGGTGAGCGCGGCCATGATCGAGTGCGAGGCACCCCCCAGCGTCGCCCTCGCGGCCGTCAAGTGGAACAGGCACACCGGGTTGTGGCTCAGGAACTACGTGTACAACAGGATTCCGGCGGGAGGCCTGACAGCTCTGCTGGTCACTCAGACCATTTGCGGACTCTGGCATGGCCTCTCGCCCTCTTTCATCCTTTTTTTTGGACACACAGCCTTGTTGATCCAAGCCTCGAGGGTGCTTTACAAGATCCAGACCAGGCGCCTTCCAGCGAGCACGCTGCCATACACTAACTTTGCACACTCCCTGTGGACTACGTTTAGCCTCTCGTATATTGCCGGGAGCTATAATGTAGTGTCTTGGGAGAGCGCAATAGATTGGTGGTCGTCGATCCGTTTTTGTGGACACTACGCCATCGCGGGTATCTTCGCCCTTGGGTTCATGTGTAAAACACTTTAAACATGTCTTTTTTTTTTTTACTTTATCTCACTAAGCGGTCTCGCTAGTCTCGATGGCTGGACTGACCACGGTAGGAGTCGGCGTGCGGGAGCCTAGCTGTGGGTTCACCATGATTGTAATGGAGAGTGCCGCCGCAGGACACAACTGGCGACCGGAGCGTGGACATACCGGATTTGATCCCACAAGGTGGTCCAGAATTCCCGCGGGACACCGGGCGACGGTGTTCCGGCTCCCCGCCCCTCCATTACGCCCGACATTTCCAGTGGAAAAACTCCACCCTCTTCAACCAGCACCAGACCAGGAGAAGCGCCGCCCCTTGGGGAACGAGGGGAACGAACGAGGCGAGAGCGCGGGCAGGAGCTCGGGCTGGAGCGCACGTCTCGAGGACATAGGGGATCCGATTTGATTGCGTCGTACGCACCAGCGATCCCACCCACCGATAGGTTTTTTTTTTTTTTGGGCTCGCTCCAGGAGGGCTCCAGGAGAGTATGGGCAAGGGACGGGACAAGAAGAAGAAGCTTCAGAAGAAGGGTAACGCCGGGGTGACGAAGAAAGCGCACAACCAAAACAAGCGGGAGGAGCTGAACGAGGCGAAAAGGGAGAGGAGGGAGGAGAGGGCCGCCAAGGGCGGGGAGGATGATATCCAGGCATTGCTCGCACAGGTCGCGCTGCATGACAAGAAGGTTCGGGAGGTCGAGGTGATCGAAAACTGCGCACCGCCGTCGCCCAGGTGCAATTGCACGTTCACCTCGCTCGGTAACCATGTTATGGCCGGCGCAAGCGGCCAGGCCGGGTCCCGGGCCAAGGCAGCAAAGAACGAGGTTTTGCTTTACGGCGGCGAGTACTTTGATGGCAGGAAGACCTACGTGTACGGTGACCTTTACAAGCTGGACGTGAAGAAGAACTCGTGGTCTCAGATCGTTTGCAAGAAGCCGCCAAAGCCCAGGAGTGGCCACCAGAGCTTTGCGCATAAGGGTTATTTCTACACCTTTGGCGGCGAGTATACCTCGCCGAACCAGAAGAATTTCAACCACTACCGGGACCTGTGGAGGCTGGACCTCGCCACGTGGGAATGGGAGAAGCTCTCGATGAAGGGCGCGAGCCCCAGTGCGAGGTCGGGGCATCGCATCGCGGTCTACAAGGGCAAGGCCGTCCTGTTTGGCGGGTTTTACGACACCGGCAAGGAGCTCAAGTACTACAATGACCTGTGGGTCTTCGACATTGACTCGTTGAAGTGGTCGACGCACGGCCAGCCGGGCCAGCACTGCCCATCGCCCCGGAGCGGGTTCCAGTTCTTTTGCGACGACTCGCAGGGCGCTCAGGGCAAGATCTACGTTTACGGTGGTTATGCGAAGAAGGTCGACGAGGAGGGCGAGGAGCATGGCATTACCCACGACGATCTTTGGTGCCTGGACCTCTCCACGATGCTGTGGGAGCGGATCAAGAGGCAAGGGATCTGCCCCACCAAGAGGTCTGGGTGCTCCGTGGTGGCCCACAAGAACGCTGCTGTCGCTTTTGGCGGCGTCATCGACCACGAGTCTGGCGACGACATCTACTCTGAGTTCTTCAACGACCTGCACCAGTACAACATGGAGAGGCGGAGGTGGTATCCGATGGTCGTGCGGCCGAAGGGCAGCAAGGGCGGCCAGGGGACGATGGGGCAGACCCTGGTGGTCAAGAGGCCGGGCGGGGGAGTTTCCAAGGAGGAGCAGGCCGCCACTAAGATTCAAGCGCACTTCAGGGGTTTCAGCGTGAGGAAGGCCTTCAAGGTGTACAAGGTCGGCGGGAAGATCTCAGAGCTGCTGTATTCCCCCGCGGTTATTAGGTCTGACGGCAAGGTCATCCACCCATGCCCCAGGAACAAGGGCTCCCTCGTGGTGATCCAGAATGTGCTCTACCTGTACGGTGGCACCTTTGAGGAGAGGGACAGGGAGGTCACGCTGGACGACTTGTGGTGCATCAACCTAAACAAGCTCGACGGGTGGACGAGTCTGCAGAAGGGAACCTTCGTGCTCTCCCAGCCGCAAGAGTCGAGCGAGGACGACGGGTCCGGCTCTGAGATGGAGATGGACAGCGATGAGCTGGAGATGATGAGCGACTCGTCTGGCTCGACGGATGATTAGACTTCATTGTCCAAGAGCCAAATATAGTATTGGAATTACAAACGCGTTACAAAATAAGTCATGCTAATTGTAATTCTACTCATGCCAACCGTCGCAAATTTTTCGATTCCCTCCTTCCTTTCCTCACGTGTGTGGAGACCTGTCCTTTAGAGGCATCAGAATCAGAATCCCAAGAACCAGGAGGAAACCAGGCCAAGATCAGGCCTTTGATCGCGAAGCAGCCGGCAACTGGCTTGGGAAAGACAACTTACAACAGTTCAGTCCTTGAGGCTTGTGTTCTGGCACTGCAGGGGCCGTGCTCCCAACCAGGCTTAGAGCGCATTGGCGCAGCGCATCACGAAGGCTTGCGCATTGCACTTCAAGTTGTCTTTTTCATTGGAGGTGTCCGTGCTCGAGCGAGGCGAGGAGAAACGTCTTGTGCAGCCCCCGTCCTAGCGCTCGGCGTGGGCTAGCTTTGTGTTCGAAGAGAAGAGTGTATGGTGGTGATGGGCCGAGTGCGCGACCTGTGCCAAGGTCAGAGGAAGAGCAGCGGATAGAAATCGGGAGGGAAGCGAGAGAGAGAGAGAGGGACACCGGTCTTGAGAGGCGAGGCCGGGGGCGAAGATGAGGTTTTCTCTCTTCAATAAAGATAACAAGGTCGAGGCCATCAACGATGATGAGGTCGGCAGCCCCATGGACGTGGCCAGCAGGGCGAACGAGGATTTTCCGGACGAGGAAATCCAAGACGAGGAGGGGCCGGGAAAGAGGAGGAGCCGATTCATGCTCAAGTCCTTCTTTAAGAAGAACAGCCCGGAGGGCAAGGACGCGGCAGGCAAATCGGAGCGCAAGCCGCATCTGCAGATCAATAGAATGCTCGGCATCAACACCCTGATCACGGACTCCTTCTACGCGGACAAAGAGGATGAGGTGAGTTACCTTACAAGCGCCAACAACCCCATGCAGTGGCCCTTTCTGACCGATATCTCCCCTCTGCCGCCTCCCTCGGCGCCCAGGCCGACGAGTGGCGGAGCCAGATGGACCTCTTCGCGGACGCTTATGAGACGGAGAGCGTGGCTCAGGGCAGCGTGAGCCGCAACAGTCTGACTCCGGCGAACGAGGACATCAAGATCAAAAAAGATCCTAATAAGAAGCCGAAGAGGAGGCCTAGCTTCATGGATGTCGCCGACAAGAACCAGAGCTACCTCATTCGATCGCTCTTCGGCGAGATGCCGTCCACCCCTGGGGACCGCAGGGGGAGCTCGGGCAGCTTCAGGAGGAGGGCACCCAAAAAGTCCCAGTCCTTCAACATGCTGTTCAACTATCGCGACATAAAGAGAAACATTGGCGGCACCATCCACCCCTTCTCCTCGTTCAGGCAGAATTGGGACACGTGCTGCATGCTTCTCATCGCATACACCATCGTGCTCCTGCCGGTCAGGTTTGCCTTTTACTGGAACAGCACAAATGAGACTTGGGACTGGTACAAGATCTTTGACACCATCATCGACTTTTTCTTTTGCACGGACGTCGTCCTGAACTTTTTCACGGGGTACATCGACGAAAGGCTGGACACGATCATCCTGAAGCGGGATAAGATTATGAAGCACTACTTGAAGGGCACCTTCTTGCTAGACGTCCTGGCCTCGTTTCCTTACGAGCTTGTGCAAGGATTCTTCGTCCTCAACCTGACTGGAGTGCTGAGGCTGTGGAGACTGACTCGCCTGATGCGGCTGCTCAGGCTCCAGAGAATGTTCAGGTACAGCAAGCGTATGGCGTTCTTCGAGAAGGTTCCGATGTTCATCACGAGGATGGGGAACATGTTCTGCCTGGTCTTCGTCTTTGCACACTGGAACGCCTGCTTCCAGTACTTTGTGGCAGAGATCACCAACTTTCCCGACGACTCGTGGGTCACCATCGACGGCATCATTGATGACCCGATCTTCGATAAGTACTCGTGGTGCCTGTTCAGGGCCTTCTCGCACATGCTGTGCATCGGTTACGGCCACACCACCCCCCAGAACATTTCTGACGTGTGGGTCGTGCAGATCTCCATGGTCTCGGGTGCCTCTATCTACGCCCTCTTCGTGGGTATCATCGCCACCCTGATGATCCAGGTGGACGCCAGCACTGCGATCTACAACCAGAAGATCGACACGCTCAAGCAGTATGCCCAGCACAGGCGCCTACCCAATGAGCTAACCAAGAGAATTCTGTCCTCCTTCAACCTGAGGTGGAAGAAGTACAAGGCCTTTGACGAGGCCGAGGTCCTGGACTGCCTCCCCTCTTCCATCAAGACGGAAGTGTGCCTCTTCGCTGCGAGGGACCTCGTCAAGTCCCTGCCGTTCTTGCACAACGCCGAGGAGGGTCTCATTCTGATGCTTGTCAACATGCTTAAGCCCCAGACCTTCATCAAGAAGGAGCTGATCATCCGCGAGGGCGAGGTCGCGAAGGAGATGTACTTCTTGAACGAGGGCACGGTGCAGGTGAGTACCGGCGGTGAAAAAGAATCTGGGGTCCATTGAGCAGGCCCACAAAGACCACGGTCTGACCCACAATTTCTCTCTCTCTCTCTGTTTGTCTTTGCAGGTCGAGTCCAACGGCACGGTCATCACCCTACTCAGGCGGGGGTCGTACTTTGGGGAGATTGGTCTGCTCCGCCAGTCCAAGAGGGTCGCTTCCGTGAGGGCAAAGAGCAACGTGGATGCGTACGCGTTGACCAAAGAGGATTTCGTGACCCTGATGACCCACTACCCAGACAGTGCGGTTGCCATGGGCAAGATCGCTGAGCACAGGAAGTACAACCTCGACAAAGCCAAGAACAGGAGGTCGAGCATAGGAGCTTTTGGGAGGAACAAGAACAAGTCCTTCTTGGAGTCAGTGGAGGAGCTTGAGAAGATTTCGATGAGGGGCGAGGCCTACAAGAGGAGCAGGACTGTGAGTCGCATGAAGGAGTTCCTCAACAGGAGGAACTCGCTGTACACCATGTCGGCGGGCGACCTCGAGAACGAGGCGGCGATGAAGAAGTTGGCAGAGGAGACCCAGGAATCAGGCGACCAGAGCGAATCGGACCACGACGGGGGTTCGACCAGGAGGGCGCTCACCCAGGCCGAGAAGGACAAGCTCGCTGCCGCGAGGAAGATGTCGGCGGTTGCGGAGGAGGACGAGAAAGAGCAGGCAGAGAACGACCTTGTGACTGGGAAGGAGGACCTTCTGGAGAAGGAGAGGGCTGCGCTCGCGAAGAGGGAGATCGCGCTTCAGAAGAAGGAGCTCGAGATGATCGAGAGGTTGGAGCTCCTGGAGATTAGGGAGAAGAACCTGTCCATGCTTGACGACCTGGACGGCCTGACCAGGGACGACATCAACCTGGAGGACGACGAGGAGCCGGCACAAATACCGCCAGCCTCGTCCCTCCAGCGACCCACCGGGAAGGGACCCGGCCCAAAGGACAAGGAGGACCAGAGCGAGGATTAGAGAGTTTTGTAATCACGATCACATAATCATGACCAGGAAGCTGACGTACAAAAACAAAAACAAAAACCATGCCGCCGACGACACAATTAAAGGGCGAGAGCTTTGGAGAAGGGAGCCACGGGCGCAGGGGGACCCCTCAGCGCGCGGTGCGAGCGGCCAGGAATCCCTCCATGGCTTCCCTGACCCCGGCAGGGTTGGTCGCCGTGCACCCTACCACCTGTGCTGCACCCTGCGCCAGCCCCAGGGCGGCTCCCAGATCCCCAGGCGGGACTGCGCCGGCCAAGTCCTGCTTGGTGGCGAGCACCAGGACCGGCGTGCCCGACGCCTCGGCGCGGAAGATCACCCGCCCGAGCTCCACACCCGCCACGGGCATCCTCATCGCGTCGTTCGAGTCGACGGCGAAGGCTATGGCGTCCGATTCGCCTACCACGTCCAGCCATGCCTCCCTGAAGGCCTTCCTGCCCGGACAGTCCGTGACCGTAACCTTGAGCCCGGCGAGCGAGACGATCGCGGTCCGGGCTTCCGTCGTTGGCGGTGGGGCGCAGAGCCTCGTCTCGCCCTCGTCGCGGTCGCCTTTTCGCCGTGACAAGGCGCTGTGCTCCTGCTGGAGGGAGTGCAAAAGGGAGGACTTGCCGGAGTCATCCAGGCCGAGGAGAGCCACCCTGACCTTCTGGTTGGGCCTCCAGAGCCCGAGCTCGACCTCCTCGCCGCTTCCCTGAAAGTTCTGGCTCCTCGCGCGACTCGGCGTCCCAGGCTGTGCAGACCGCCCACCCCTCGGAAGACAGCAGAACACCATACCTCCCCCCTCTGAAGTAGTCCCTCTCTCTCTCTCTCTTCTCTCAACCTCCAGGCACCCTCCTGCTCGCCGCCACAACACCGGTCCGACGCCCCATCTTGTCCACCAGGTGCTGGTGCTGGTGACCTCCTGGTGGCTCGCACGGCGGCAAACGTGAAGCACTCAAGACACAACCTCAAAGGTACCACCTTGGCAATCTTGGCAATTGGGCAATCCATCCATCAATTGGGCTGTCTGTTTCGCATTCGAATAAAAGAAGAATTACGATTCTGGAGTCTGGAGAGGAGAGCTCCGAGGGAGACATTTTCCCGTTTTCTTTGCACTTTACGATTTTATGACTCTTCAAGATGCATGAATCGGATCCCACGTTTTCGCCGCCGTCATTCGGATCCCATTGGGCCCGGTCCTCTCGGATCTCTCCACAAGATTTTGACAGTCACCCCCTGCAGGGTTGGTTTGGGGTACCAGCGGGAGAGACGACGACGACCCAGAAAAAAAGAAGAAGAAGGAGAAGCGTTTTGGGGTGAGCGCCAAGCGGGACACAGGATAGGAGGAAAATTGTTTTCAATAAAAATAAACTTAGTTCAGAGCGAGGTGACCACCAACGTGGTCTGCGAGGAGCTGCTGTTGCCGTTGCTGAGCGACTGCGCCGCCTTCGCTGCCTTCACGTCCGTCTTACCCTTCGTGGCCTTGTAGACCTTTGAGATGTGCGACCTGAGGCACTCCTCCGAAGTTGAGCCCGGGTTGCTCGCGAAGCTACCGTTCCACTCCTTCTTGAACTCCTGGACCTCCTTGCTAGTGTACCGCACAGCGGTGGGCTTGTAAACCTGTGCGGCACCCGTCGAGCCCGCGGGCTGTTGCCCTCCCTGCTTCAGCTGCTGGTGCTGAAGCTGCGCCACCTGGGCCTGCATCATGGCCACGAGCGAGGCCGGGTCAATCTGCGGCAGCGCCAGGCCCAGCAATCCCATCGGCGACGGGCAGGCTAAGCCCGGGACGTGGGCGGAGAGCCCGGCCAGTCCGAGCTGCTGCAAGGCCGCCGCCTGGGCTCCCTCCGCGGCCCCCAGATGGCCGCCCACGTCGTCCTTGCCTGCCGCCGCTGCCAGGATGCCAACGGGCATGATCCCCAGCGGCAGGCCTCCGGAGCACCCCGCCAGCGCGGCCGCGCAGTCGCCCGCAGCGTTCGGCGACACGCTCGGAGGGTTTAGCCTGTCCACCCTGTCCCCGCAGACACCGGTCAGGGTGGCGAGGGAGGAGTTGGAGGCGTTGCCCAAGGCCGCCGCCTGTTGCGCGAGCTCCTGCCCCTGCTGCGCCCTCACCGTGTCCAGCGTCGTGTCAAAGAGCGACGTCCTGCGCTTGCGCTTGTTCCCCGTGCTCGTCTGCCTAATGAAGTACTTCTGGGCGTGCGACGCTACCTGAGTTGGCGTCCTCGTTTGGACGTAGTGCCGCGAGATGCCCCTCCAGTCCCCCTTTCCCAGCGCGGACAAGCCCAGCAAAAACCGTTTGTGCTCCTCGGGGGTCCACGGCACGCCAGCTATGTAGTCGTCGTAGTCGTTTATTGAAAATGAATTGAAGAAACAGAATTCAGAGGGGTGAAGGTAGAGGTGGGTGCCAAGGTCAGCTCTGCTCTCTCTTGCGGGGGCGACGGGGAGAGTGTGTGGTGTGTGTGTGTGTGTGTGTGTGTGTGTGCGGAACCGCAACTCGCGGTGCGACTTCAACCAACACTGGATCGGTGGAAGGACTTCTCACCTTTCTTGCGCTCCTTCGGGCTCTTCGCGGCCGCCGCGTTGCCCTCGCTCGTCGTCGTGTTCGGCACCATAATCGATTACCGATTAATCACGCCCCTACACGCGTGCTCCCAACCTCCAGCTATTGGTTGGCTAGCGGCTTGAAGTCCTTAAAGAGGTCTTCTCTCTGTCGGTGCTGTTGTTCTGAGTTGGGTAAGAGAGGCGGCGCGTGAAAAGCGAAGGCGAGCTCGACCAAAGCGTGCGGCCTCCTGCGCCCCTCGTCGACGGTCAACTCTCCTGGGTTGGCGCCTATCGACCCCCCGTCGCGTCGCCTTCGGTGCCTTCAGTGCGCCGGCTTGCGCGCTGGTCTTTGCTGCTTCGTGCTCTGGCGAGGGGATTCGAGGTGCTGCTGGGTTGGTCGGTTGCTCCTCCAATCGACGCGCAACATGCGATTTGTACACGAAAAAATATATGTCATGCAATGTTTGCCGAAATCCGAGGGAAAAATATCTGGTTTTCTTTTTTTTTTCAACCCGAATTACTTGCAAATTCTACACTGGGATCCCCAATGAAAAAAAGTTCCAAAAAATCTGTTCGGATGTTGGATGACAAGTAGATTTCACGTCTTCGACACTCGATCTCTCCCTCCCCCTGTCTCTTTGGATTTTTGTCGTCAGAGCTGTGTTGTTGTTTTTTTGGTGGACGGTGGGCCATTGATTTGGAAATTTCGGGAAGAAAAAGCGGGAGAAATCTTCGTCGCGGGAAAACTCTCCAAACTTGCAGAAAAACGTCCTCCTCATCAGCAACAAGAAAAAAAAAAAAAGCGAGAAAGGAGGTCGTTCACAGGAAAACGCAGCGCAAGGCGCCGCCGCAGGTAAGGTCCAAACCATGGCGCCCTCCCGTCCCGCCCTTGCCCTCCCGCATCCCCTCTCAGGTCAACCCATACATTCATTCACGTTGTTTTGGCAGCTTAGCCTTGAGCCCGGGCCCATCTTCTTTGGCAGCGACAAAAACACGCGCGACGACTTGCTTGCGACCGCCGCCCCTCGAGCTCGTGCTGCTCGGAAACGACCGCACGAATCACTCAAAGTGGAAAAGCGAACCGTAACTCTCGTTGTTGTTGTTGTGTCGTCGTCGTTGTTGTTTTTCGGAAGATGACTTCACCCATGCCCAGTTGGTTCTCTAACTTCAGCTGCCCACAGTAGCGCGGACGTCTTGAGTGTCTTCTCTCGCGTCCAGCCGGACAGACAACCGGAGGGTTCTGACTCCACGACTATCGTCGATATTATACCCACGAACGTTAGTCACTAATCAATACGAACCACAACTCTCTCCTTTTTTTCGCCTCTCTCTCCACAGGCTCGACGACGACCGGACCAGGGGATAGATAGATAGATAGTAGAAGATGCTGCGGCAGCAAGGATGTCCCCTCCTGCTCGCCGCCGCGGGCGCCTGCCTAGCCCTCGCCCTTCTCTCGGCCCCGGCCTTGGCAGACAACGGCGTGGGCTGCATTAACGACGATGGCATGTACAGGGACTTTATCGTGGCGTGGAAGCTCCCGGACGGTGCGGAGTACGTGTACTTTGACCCGTACATGCAAGCCCCGCAAAAGTCGCAGTACACGCTGGACTCCAGCACCGAGGGCTTCTTGGCGAACACCCTGAACCAGGTGTACTCGGCGGACAAGGACAAGGTTGGGTACGTCCAGTACAACGACGAGTGGCCCGATGACCACAAGCACGGCACGGGTGGGCACGCCAAGGGGTTCTTCGGGTTTGACGAGAACTAGGGTTTCTGGCTGCAGCACTCGGTGCCCAGGTTCCCGGAGTTTGTCTCCAAGGGGTACCCGGGCCTGCCGGAGGAGGAGTTCACTTACGGCCAGCACTTTTTGTGCATCACCATGGGTCTGAACGACATGAACTCTTTGGCCAACCAGATTCTCACGGCCTACGCGTGGGTGTACGAGCAGAACATTCCCGAGGACTTTCCCGCCATCCAGAACCTGCGGCTGCTCGCTTCCGGCGAGAGGGACGATAACGGCGGCAGCAACACCTTCTCCTTCACCTCCATCCCGTTCTGGAACACGTACTTTGACACCTTCTACAAGGCTCCGAGCTGGGGCAAGTACCTGTATGAGGACTTTGTCGAGGTCCAGTACCAGGACGACTTTACGTGGGAGACTTGGATGAACGGGATCAACCCTGACCCATCGTTCTGCGCTGGGGACAGCGATGGCCACCAGTACAACTCGACCAACATTAGGGTTCTGAAGATCGGGGACACCAAGTTCAAGGAGACGCAGGACCACTCCAAGTGGGGCATCAGCACCGGCCCACGGAACCAGAGGCTCGTGTGCCTTGGGGACATCAACAGGCAGGAGAGCCAGAACAACAGGGGCGGCGGGACGACGTGCCTTGCGAACTCGGCCCTGTGGCAATACCTTTCCTCTGCAATCCAGGACCAGGACTGCTGCTGTGACAGGGGCTCCTGCAACGCGTACGGGTGGTGCGTCAACTAGAAACCACACCTTTGCAAGAGAGAGAGAGAGAGAGAGAGAG
>Ga0160423_10003017_pt1 | contig 14015 bp, 14 predicted proteins | sample CRUFie14St8metaG_FD_108191 | JGI IMG/M metagenome (GOLD analysis project Ga0160423, IMG submission 108191) | Marine microbial communities from the Costa Rica Dome - CRUD Field 142mm St8 metaG | ecosystem: Environmental > Aquatic > Marine > Oceanic > Photic zone | place: Costa Rica: the Eastern...
ACTGCTTTTAAACCCTCTTTTAATTTATCGTTATCATCATCTGCAAAGGCTTGAAATTGGTCAAAAGCTACTTGAAGAATAATATTCCCATCAGAATTAACAACATATTCTGCCACTCCTTTTTTTCTACCTTTTTTGGTATCATATTCAACTTTATCTCCCTCAATAATTGGCAATTCTGCTTTAGGTATTAAATCTCTCCAATTTTTAGAATAACCTTGTGGAAAAGCAATTTTTTGTTCCTTGTTTATTTTAACATACAAATCTATTAAGTCTTTTATACTATAATTATAAACCCTTGACCTCCACTCTTTAGCCATTTGAGTTAAACCCTCATTATATTCGTAATTTATAGTAACTTCTTCTTGATTCCCAAATATTACTCTTAAAAATTTTCTTAATGTGCCATAAGTGTTATCTACCAAACCAACAGGAAATTGTTGTATAAAAAATTCTGCAACTTGTTGTTTAGTTGGTGGATAAGACAAAGAATCACTTGAAAAACTATTTTCATTATTTAACGCATCTGTCTTATAAACATATTCGGATAATTTCATAAGTTCACTTAAATTATACAATGGTTTATCTAACAAATCACATCTTAATACACTTATGTTAAAGTACATACCTAAATAATGACGTGTGCCACTACTACGATTGAAATTATCTTTTAAGTTTAATACTTCTTCACTTTTAGTAAATAGTGCCTTTATGTTATTAAGTTTTGCTTGTTGCTCTCCCTCTATTGCTATTTCTTCATCTATTCTTGCAACCTTAACATCTCTCTCCCCATTAGCAATAGCCACAGGGTCGGTTAATAATTCATATTTTAATTCTTCAGGGTTAAATGCAGTCGTATCTAATTCATTTTTATTTCCATTTCGTGTCCAAACTTGATTAATCCTTTCGGTTTTATCTTGTAGTTTTTGAAACATAAAAATATCAATACTATCTTCCATCAATGGTATTACTATTCTACAATTAGCATATCTATTTCCTTGTCTCCATATTCTACCCTCTACTTGTACTTGGTCTGTTGGGTTATAATCCACAAAAGCATTATAAAGGACACTACCATAGTTTTGTAAGTTTATTCCCTCTTTTATGGAATCTGTACCTATTAAAACCTTTACTCTGTTTTCATCCTTTATATTCACATATTTTTGATTTTTTTCATCAAATGTTTTACCTAAAAAAGCATCTGCAACGCTTTGTTTGTTGGGATAATTCTTTTTACCAATAGTGTTTTTACTTCCACTAATTATACCTATTTCTTTTAAATCATATCCTATTTCTTTTACAAGATAATCTCTAATCAATGGAAATGTTTTAACACCATAATTCATATATATTACTTGTCCACTAACTTTTTCGTTTTTGGATATATGGTAATCTCTTACACTTTGAATACACTTCATTATATAAACTAACTTTGGAGATGCCTCCACGTATTCTTTATATGTTGGATTTTCTTTATAACCACTACATTGAAATAAATAAGGATTTAAAGCTATTTCTCTACCCCAAATCAAACATTGTATAGCTTTGGCAGTATCTTTGGCTTTTTCTCCCTCTGTACTTCCATCACTTAAATTATCAGGGTTGTCAATAGCTGATTCATCATCATCACTATCTTTACTCTTTGGTTTTTTAAAAGTTTTGATGTTAGTGGTACTTTGATTTTCTTCCGAACATAAATCTTCAAATGGAATACCTGTCGGGGATGCAAAACTCCTTACATCATTCCAAAGTTTTTGTTGTTTTTCAGAAAGTTTTATAGTTGTAGAAACTCTATTTTCTTTTGGCAATTCATATACTTGCCCATCTACTTCTTGTCTTTTTAATGGTAAAACAATTTTTTGAGGTCTTTTAACTGCTTTATCTTCATCATCTCTTGAAGATTTATCAAAAGAATGATAAATATAATTTTGTAAACCTATTAAATTTCTCCATCCTACTAATTTATTTCTTTTCACAGGAGTTAAGTCAGTTTTGAAATCTTCTGCATATTCTATTTTAGCAAATAAATCAAAAAAGTCTTTTATAATACCTAATTCATTTTTCCATAAGAAATCATAATCAAGCATAGTTAATAATGAATAAACTTCTAATGGACTATTTGTAAATGGAGTAGCACTTAATAAAATTGTGTTTTTCATAGGAGATAAACTTTGTATATATTGACTTACATACCATAGTTTTCTTGCTCTACTACTTGCTCGACCACTTGTTTCTCTTATACTTGAATATTGATTTTTACCTCTTTGTATATTAATAGTACCTGCTTTACCTCTTTCTTTTTTCTGTTCAGTTTTTGGCTCATCAACTACTTTTAAAAAGAGTTTATTAAAATTATGAGCCTCATCTACTACAATCATATCATATTCAGTAGAACTTGAATTAACAAAAATAGGGTCTGTTATGGGTGCTTTTACTTTTTTCACTTTGCCTCCATCTTGCATATCTAAAACCTCACTTTCATCTTCATCAAAACCCTTGAAGTCGTGATATATAGAGCCTAAATTTTTATTTATAATATCAGCAGTTATTTCTTCGTCTAACTTATTGCCACCTTGCTCAAGAATATTGTTTGCTCTAACAAGCCATTCGCTATATTCTCCACCCTCTGTTTCAGTAGTAGATTTATCAAAAAACATTCTTTTAGTAGCCTCATAAGTGCCAAGATTAATTCCATCTACACCATTATTTGCTTTGGTAGAATATAATCCTGACCCATTGTAAAACATATTTAATCTCGTATCTGCAATAGTGGGGTCAAAATCTTGACCTAAACCTCTTTCTATTTCTTGTCCAAATTGATAATAAACTTGATTAGGCACTATAACTAATGGTCTTTTTACAATTCCTAAATCAAGACCTTGTTTCATACAAAATATTGAACAAAAAGTTTTACCAATACCCACTCCATAAGCTAAACCAACAGAGCCTCTTGTTAAATAATATCTTATTGCTCTTAAATTAAATTCTCTTAAAATAAATAAATGTAAATTATCTAAATACTTTTTATAAGTAAATCCAATAGGTACTTCATCTAAATTTGGCTCAACATAATTAACAAAAGTAGAGTTAAAAATAAACTCTAACTCTCTTTGTTGGTCGTCATCTAAAGCAGTATTAAGAAATTGAGAAAATAATCTTTCGCCTACTTTTCGTGCATCATCTTTTTGCCTTAACCATTTATCCTTTCCTCCTTTTTGTTTTGCATAAGGATTATTAGTTAAAGGCTTTAAATATCTTTGCATCAATTCAGTTAAAGATGGTGTTTGTTTGCTATATATAATTCCGTATTCAGCACTATTACCACCTGCGTCTTTTAAAAAACTAATAAACGCATCTTTAAGAGTTAAAGCATTAACTTGTAACTTATTTGCATCTGAATCTTTACGTTCTAAATTAGCAACATCAAAAATAGGTTTATTGTCTTTGTACTTTACTTGTATTTCAAAATTTTTAACGCTTTGGTTGGCATCTCTTGGGTTTTTATATTTGTCAATTTTAAAAGTTTGTGCAATTTCAGAAGTAGGCAATATAATTGCTCTCATATCCTTGTCATCTCCACCTACTCTTAATCTTCTATTCCACGCTTTTCTCCAAGCAACCTCTAATGTATCTATATGATATTGATATATTTTTTCTCCAAATCTTTTAATATATTCTTCTTTTTTAGATGCTAATGTTCTCCATTTTCTCCAAACATTACCACTTTGATAAATTACTTTAGGTTGTAATCTTTCTCCAAAATCAGCAGTTATATCAAAAAATAAAACTCCTTTTTTTAGCAACTCAATTATATCAAGTGCAGGTGTAGGAAATTCACATCCATACTTATCGTCAAAATCCCCTGTTAGTTTCTTTTGACATTTGTTTTGTAACCACATAAAAAATGCTCTCTTATCATCTGTGGTTATTTGAGAATTATATAATTCATCTACTTCATCAAAAGTCCACATAGCAGTTTCTAAAGAGCCATCATCTTTTGCTTTTTTTAAATCGGCTAATTGTTTAATTGCCTCTTGCACTTTTTTCTGTGCTTTTTCTACTTGACTTTCAACTAAAGCATCAATATTAACTAATTTTTCTGCTACACTTACTTGAGGGTCATCTCCATACATAACAGAATAATCAGGTGCATCTACATCTTCAAACTTTTCTAAATTTTCAACTTCACTTATTCTTCCCTCAATAATATCTACTTGTCCATCTGCACCTAAAGAAAATTTAACTCCCTTTTGAATAGGAACAACTAAAACATTTTTATCTATATCAATTATTTCCTCAAAAGAATCAACACCTTTTAATTTACCATCATCTATGAATCTCCATAAGTTATTTCCTTGTTCATATTCTCGTTCTTTATAATAATTATCTTTTACTCTATCAGTCCAAGATTCTGCTATATGTTTGTAATAAACATCATAAATATCCCCTGTTTTATTATTTACTATCCTTATAGGTTTTAACCTAAACCCATCTAATCTTGAATCAGATGGATATTTTGGAGATGATAGTTCTGTTTTATTGCCTAAATAATCATATAATTCAAATTCGTCTGTGTTTAAATAATCCCATTCTACAAGGTTAAAATCAGATGATTTCGCAAGAGCCTTATTTATTGCTTTTCTATGATTAGAATTTAATTTAGTTGCCATTTTTAATCAGTTAAATAATTTGGATTTAAAATCCTTTCTTTTTCTACTATTGCCTCACTTACAGATTTATCAGTTTGAATAACCATATTTATGATAAAATCTTCTATTGCTTTATATCCCTCTTTGGTTTGTTTCAATTTACAAACGTATGGAGTGTTTTTTTCATTACAATAATCCATATATTCTTTGATAACCATTTTGAGTTCCAAAATAACTTGTTCGCTTTTATTTGATGTTGTCATAACTTTAGGATTCGTCAGGTTGAACAGATGAGTGATGATTAATAATTTTACCACCATTAATAACATAATTGTAACGTGCTTTCACTTCTTGTGTTAATCCTGTATCATCAACAAAAGTAAAAGTATAAAGTCCACTTGCGATAATTGAATCTCTATCGTGGTCTATTTGAGTTACATTTTCATTTATTTTACAATGTAAATCCTCTTTGTCTAAAAATTCTACAAAATAATCATAGAGTTCTTCTCTACCAATAAGTAGATTTTCAAATGTTGCCAAAAGCACAGGGTCTTTGCTATAAAAACTTAATTGTTGTTTTGGATTTCTGTCTTGGATGGATGCACACCATCTTTTTACTATTGTAGGTATTCTATTTGTCATTACCATAAAAGTTTATCGGCATAATAGCCATTAGTATTCGGTTTATTTCTATCATTTTTATGCCTAATCTTGTATAATCTTCTACGTTCATCAGCATATTTTTTCCCTTTTGTTTTTTTATAAGTCGGATAATCTTTATATCCTAAAGCACCAACAGAGGCGACTTTTTTACCATTTTTAAATACGTCAATTTTTTTTCCTTTAACCTTACTTGGTTTTACTTGCACACCTAATTTTTTAGCTTGTTGCTTTGTATAGTTAGTAATAGTGTAAGCCATTTTAATATCCTTTTTTAACAATATAAATTAAAGTGTTTGTTCCGTTTTCAGTAATTCCTTGATTTATTTTTATGGCTTTATAAGAAAATCTATCATCATACCTTGTAAAGTTATCATAAAATTCATCCATTTTTGATTTGGAACTAAATTCTGCTACTCCTACACCAATTTGAATAGGTAATCTGCTTGAGTGCATATAATTTTTTAAATGTCTTTCAATAGGGTTTATGTTAGGATTAAATAATAATATAGCATCTGATTGATAATGTTTATCTCTCATTACACTATCATATTTCCAATTTACATCTTTAGAAGAATTAATAATATTATTTATTTTTCTTTCCATTGAACTATATTTTTTAAAATCAAATTGGTCTGTTTCTAAATCAGTAATTAAAATTTCATCTAAATCTGTCGGTGCAAGAGATAATACATTTCCTTTACCATTATTAATAATTGTAAAAGTTTTTAAACTTACTTCTATTGATTTGTTTTCATATACTAATCCAAATACCTTTTGTGTTAAAGAATTAGACATAGAGTTTACAACATTTGTACCTATAAAAGTAGAAATGAATTGTTGTTGTAAAATTGTAAAGTTATCATCATATTGACTTCTTCTTAATATATCTAATATATCAATATCATTTTGAGATAAAGTTGTTTCTGCAAAAGGATTAACACCTCCTCCTAATTCATAATCAAAACCCTCTATTTTTATATCAGATTTATTTACATCCATATATCCTCTAACTAAAGGTATTTTAAAATATACTTTATTATTTTGCTTAAATAAAAAAACTAAATTTTCTATTACTCCTTTATTGTAAATTTTAGAAAATAAATAATTACCACTTTCATCTACAATGGTGGCATCTACATTTCTTTTAAATAAAACTTGAACATCTTTATTTGCAGGATTTGATAAAACTCCTCCTTGTGCAAATGACTTCATTTTTCTTTTTGCTTGTTTAGTTTTATTGTATTCATTCATACAAGAGGCACATTCCTCCATAGATAAAACATCTCCTCCATATTTCATTTTGAGTTCTTTAGCATCAATTTTAGATGCTTTACCACCCATAACTGCTGAATATACTCTACCCATAGCCCATTGTTCTTTAGATTTAACATTAGGTCTTACAGATTGTGGATTAGTTTTAAAAGCACCAACTCCTTTGTTGTAAATTTGTTGTAATCCTTTTTTTGATACCCCTGTTTTCTTTGAAATATCTTTTAGTGAGTGGCTTTCATTTTTTTTGTAGCCATATTTTTTATTGTATTTATTTCGATATGTTTCAACACCCCCACCTTTAGCGAAAATTTGGTTATTATCAAGATATTCAGCTAACTCGCTTGGTTGATTAAAGGTTACTTTTTTTGACGAATTAGAACTTCTCCAATTTATATATAAGTCGATTTTTTCATTTGAGGGGTAGGCTCTAATATCTCTACCATTTTTATCATAGATAAAATCATCTTTATCCATTTCATTGGTTTGATAAAACTGACTATCTTTTAAAATTCTTTCAAAAGCGAATTGCTTACCTTTCGCCTCAATCATTTTTTTATAAGGGTCATCAACACCACCACCTTTAGCGAAAGTTTCTTTATATTCATCAAGATAAGGCACACTTTCAGGTCGTAAATAAATATATTCTTCTCTACCATTTGCAATTTCTACCATTCTTTCATACAAGTCGTTTTCTGCAAAATAATTATCACTTGCAAGAGAATTGTCCAATTTTCTAAACATTAAAACTTGTTCTCCATTTTCATCAATATAATAAATGAAATCTTCGGTTTCTAATTCTTTTGTAAATTTTTTGCCTTGATAATCTATTTCATAGGCTGATGAGTAATCGTTTATTCGACCACCATCTTCGTGTTTGTATTTTTTTCCTGTAATACCATCACAATCAATTTCTACTCCATTTCCACCATCAGAATTTATTGCAGAGGCAATTTCACATTTAGTCATTTTCTTACCCTCAAAATCGTGCAGTTTGGTATCTGCCATATTTATTTTATTTACAACACCCTCGCCTCCCTCTAATTCTATTCTTTGACCTGTGGATTTTACTACCATAGGAATACCACCCTCTTTGTGTGATTTACCTTTAGTAATTCCACCTTTAGCGTATTCTTCTATTGGAATAACTTTAGTGTGAGTTTCGTTAATAAAGTATAAATCATCATCTTCATCTACATATTCGTTTAGCATACCATTTTCAGAAATAGCCATATCTCCTACTTTTATTTCTCCATCTACTTCTTTATATTTTCCAAAACCCTGAATTTCAATTATCTCCCCACCCTCTGCGTATTCTTCATCTTCTCTTTTTAAAATTCTTTTAGCTGAACTTGGATAAATATATTGACCTACGCTACTACCTATTTCATCTTCACTATCAACAACAATTAATCTATTCCCATCTAAAATACTAACATACTTTATTCTACCACCACCAAAATCAACTAAATCTCCAACTTCAATTCCTCTCATATCTCTATCTTCTTGAAACTCTATCTCGAATGTGTTTTTATTGTTTGCTACCATATTAAAATATTTCTTTTGTTTAGGTGTTAATGGTTTGTTATATTCTTGTATAAAGACATACAAACTTACTAAAAAAAAAATAAAGTTTTTTATACGTTGTATTAAAATACAAAACACAAAAAAACCCCTTACAGAACGTAAGAGGTCTTTTATCTAATAAAACAATATAATATGTATGATAAAGATACTTATTTTATTTGAGTTTTCACAAAGTTTTCTTTTTCAATTATTTGATTTGGTGTTACGTTTAAAGCCATACAAATTTTTAACAATGTATATATTTCATAATTCTGCTTTTTACCATTCACTATTCTTGAGATAACATCCTTACCAAGATATGATTTACAATTATCTTTGATTATGTAAAATAACTCGCTTTGTGTCATATTTCTTTTTTCAAGAATTTGTTTAAGTTTTGTTTTCTCCATTGTTTAAGGTTTTAATAATTCTTCTAATGCCTCATCTTCTAAAAAATCTGTTATCATTACATAAGGATTAGGATTGTGTTCATACGCAAAATCATTATGCACAAATGCGTGTTTTGGCATACCTATTTCTTTCTGAATAAATGCAACTCCATTTTCAGTAATTCCATACCAACCTTTTTTATAAATTACTTCATTTGGAGAAGTAGGCATTTGTTGTATTAAATCCCAATATTTTAATTGATGAAATTTTCTTGTAATGTTAGGAAAATCTTTTAAGTATTGTAATAAAGTTTTTTTAGGAAAATAATCAGTCATTTTACAATTAGAAAATTTATAATGTTTATAAGTAAACAATAAACAAATAATCATATTTTGTGTAAGTTCTTTTCTTTTAAGTTTTACGTCTTTTGGTTTTTGTGGTTTATTAAATTTACCATCACTTTTATTAATTAATTCTTGTTGCAATTTATTTAATTCATTAATATCAGTAATTGCTTTTTCTTCTGTTTGGTTTGTTTTAAGGTTATTCATATTTTTTGTTTTCTTTATAATAAAATCTAAATAACTTATAAAAGAAAAGTATTATTAAAACACTATAAGTAATAATTAATATTTTTAAAGCTAAATACATTTTATTTTTATTGTTAGACAAATATAATATTTATTTTAAAATACAAATTGTTTTTTATTCTTAAAAATAAAAAAGGGGTATTGCTACCCCTCTTGATTGGTTATGAATTTAAAACAGATTATGATAGATTTACCATATTACAACTCCCAACCATCAGTTGTCTTTTTTAAAAATTGTGTTTTATTCAATTTAATGCCATTTGTTTTTAATCCTATATGACTTTCAATTAACTCTAAAGATATTGGCTTTTCTTTTTTAACATTCGTTTTTGGATTAGTTTCTGTTAAAAATGTTTTACCTGCAATTATTTCTGAAAACCTAATTCGTTCATACACTTTTTTATAATTATCTTTTGTAATATTTGGTATTCCGATAAAAATACCACATATAAAAATTAAAGTGTTAGTTTCAGTTCTCAACTCATAGTAAGAATTGTTTTCAGCATCATAGTGTCGAGGATTAGAAAAAAAATCATTTTTATTTCCTACTGCATTATATTCTTTTTCACTTATTCTTCTATAAGCATTTTTTATTTCTGTAACATCCCAAGTTAGTGCCATAATTATTTGTTTTTAGTTTGATTATTTTCAAGTCTTGATGTTATATCATTAACAAAAGTATTTACGTATTCAGTAACCTCTCTCCTCATATATTCTCCAAAGTCTTTATCGTTTGGATATTGTATATGCAAACTAACTGCTGATAAAATAAATTGGTCTTTTAGTTTTGATACATCTTGTATCATTTGCTTTTTGACTTTTAAGTCCTCTTGAATTAATTTTTCGTTTTCATTCATTGTTTTATTTTTTATTGATTATTTAATATTTTTATTTTCAGTAGTTAAAACTTGATACATAACTGCATCTGTTAAATCTACATATACTCTTTCCTCATCATCATCAAATTTATATTTACCATAACCTTTATCATCAGACAATAGAAATTCTTTTAAATTAGAGGCATACTCATCTTCTTTAAGATAACGATTTAAAAAATATATATAATCTTCATAATCATCTCTTAATTCTTTTCGGTCATACACTTGACACTCTCCTCCACAATACGAACAATCTATTTTTTCTTCGTCATTATATACCTCCCAACCACTACCATCACACTCCTCACAATCCTCTTTTATAATTTCTACTGAATTACAATTACCATTATTATAGTATTCATAGGCGAAATTATTAACTATTCTAATTAACTCTCCTTGAATAGTAGATGCCTTATCTCTTGGTGGAACTAACTCTTTCCAAAGCCTATCAAAATCCTTTTGATAAGCACCTGTATCATTCCAATAACTATCTCCTTTTTTAGTCTTTAATTTTTCTATTGTATGTGTCATTTTTTTAAGATTTAGTAGTTAGTTTAAAAGCATCAATCATTGTCTTAAAACTTTTATAATTATCCTTTGGTTTTCTATCATTTTCAAATACCCTTTGTTTGCCACCCACCTTTAATTTGTGTTTGTGTTGTGGGTGTTCGTGTAAGTCTGTAACTAATCGTTGATTAAATCCAATAGGTAAGCCTTTAGAAATATCTTGAAATACCCATATATGAAATTGATTTGCAGTATCTACTAATCGTGATTCTCTTGGGTATAATTCAAAACCCTCATTTTCCTCTCCTACCAATTCATTTTTAATATACTGCATTTCTCTCCAATCGTGGTCGGCAGTATTATCATTATTTCTAATGGATAAATGTGTCATTAAAATACCCTCATTATCTACTAAAGGTATATCAGTTCTTTTATGAACAATGTATTTATCATTAACCCATATCGTTTCATTTGGATTATTTTTATAATACTCTTTTTGAAAATCTTGTAAATCAGATTCGTTTGGTGTATAAAGTTGAAATTTTGTCATAGCTTTTAGTTTAGTCGTTAGTTGTTTCTATTACTTCTTCACATAAGACTTGATTTAAAAAATCATCTCTACACACATCACTATCACATACAAGTTCCCCACTAAAACACGTTTCGTGTAGTGAACTAACCTCGTCAATATTTTTATTACAATATGAACATTCAGGCAAATCTCCATCATCCCAAATCATTCCATTACTTTCAAATTTTCTTGTTTTTGTCATAATATATAGTTTTAAATTCAATACAAATATAAACAATCTTTTTATAAAAACAAATTTATTTTGAAAAAATAAAAGAAAAATTATTTTTTTTACAAAAATTTTTGGTGGTTTAATTTTTTTTGTTACCTTTACAATGAATTTAAAAAACAGAGAAAATGAGAAAAATAATAGAAGAAACAATAGAAGTTAAGATAAATGACTTAACAATCAATGTAAACCACGAGGGAATAAAACCTTACAAAGATTGGTCAGAAGATAGCCAAGATTCTTTAAAAATGTGGGTAAAAGGAGAATTGGATAGAGGAGAAAAAAAAGGGTGGACACCTTTTGCTAATTTTGAGGCTCACGTAGAGTTTGATATTTCTTAAATAACTTATAAGGTTGGGAGGGTTGTTTTTGCACAATTCTTCCAATCTTTATAGAATTTAAAATCATTTATTGAACATAAATCAAAAAATTTCTTTTGGTCGTTATTTTCAGGCTTATAACCATACTCAAATTCATTTCTAATATTATCGTAATGATTATTAATAATTCTGTTAGCCTCTTTTTTTTGAAGTATTAATTTTTCGTGCATTGATTTAACTTTCTTTGGATATTTAAACATAAAAATATTTTGAAAATCTGTTTTAATATATTTATCAATTAAATTATCTATTTCAAGTATTTCTAATAAGTTTAAATTTTTAAATCTACTGCCTTTTTTACCTTTCAGTTTTTGAAGTAAATTTTTGTCTTTAGTATTAGCCTCTATAAAATTAAATACATCTTTAGCAAATGTTTCATTCCAAGAGAATCTAATATTTTTTAAATCTTCCTTATCTTTTTTTATTTGCTTTGATACTTTTCTCTTTTTTTCTCTTTGAGCAAGTAATCTATCTCCATAATAACCTGATAGTATTATTTGAGTATCTACACCTTTTTGTTCAAGGTATTGAGTAAAAGGAATATTCCCATCAGATGCTTTTCTTAAAACTTGAATTAAAGCATCTATAAATTCATCAAAGTGATTTGTAATAGGTGCAGTTACACTATTTTTATTTTTAGACAAAAGACTTCCATAAATTTGATGTTCAAGTTCATCTTCTTTTGTATTTAATTTTTTGTCGTTTATTTCTAAACCATTTTCATTAGTGCTATAAGAATAAGATTCATTATTGTCTTGAGGCTTAATGTTTCTTTTCTCAAACTTCTCTATATTTTTTAATAATTGTAATTGCATATCTAAACAATGTGCAAATTCGTGCATTAAAGTATTAAAATGAAAACTCTCTCCCTCAAAATAAGGAACTAATAAACCTGTTTTTCTTTCTTGAAAATAATCCCCCCATTTCATTTTCTCTCTTGCAGTTCTTGTGGAATTAGGAACTAAATTAATTTCGTTATAATAATATTGTCCATTATATTCATAACTAACATTCCCTGCCAATAACATTCTATTTTCTGTTAATTGAGGTTTTTGAGAAGTTTGAAACCACATAGCATAAGACCTACCATCTTTTGCATAAGGATTACTTGTAAAATATATTGGAATAGGTGTTTCAAAACTTTCTTGTGCTTGTTTTAACCATTCCATACAATCATCAAATGATATGTTTAAAAAATTAGTATAATTGTAAAACAACCACATAGAAAAATCTTTTTCAAATATGGCTCTTGATACTAATGGGTATTCTCCATATAGAAGATAAGATACTCCTTGTTCTTCATTTTGTTGTTTATTAAAATCATAGCCACTAAAATCATAAGGGTTATATTTTATACCAACATCCCCTACAAAACCACCTGCCTCTAATTCTAATAAAAATTCTTTAGGGATGTCTTGTGTATTTATATTTGAATTTACTTGCATTTTCTTTTGTTTTACAATTTTGTTTTGAGTTACAGGATATTGTTTTACATCTTTTGCAGAAAATTTTTTAGGATAGTCTTTATTAAATCCTGATATTTCTATTTTATCATTATTTATTGCAACATCAAAATTAGTAGGACTTATATTTTCATAATACGTTTTATAGAAATCAATTCTTTTAGTCATATCTTCTATCATAAATTTTACAATACTTATTATCCTCTAAAGTCAAATAAGCGTTTGTAATGGTTTTTTTTTCAAAGTTAGTGTTTTTATCTAACTCTCTATATCTTATGTTCATAGGACATACTATATTGCCTTTAGTGTCAGTTATTTCAAAAACAATCAAACTCTTTTCACAAGTTTCTATTATCACTAAATATTTAACTCCTAATAATCTACTTAAATCTGCACCCATTTGAATCTTATTGTAAGATATAATAATTGACTTATAATCTTTCATCCAAGACAAACCTTGCCTCCTACACTTTATCTCACATATTCCTTTTAACTCACTATTTTTAAATATAAATCCATCTATTTTAGAAAAAACATTTAACCCTGAATATTCTATATGACATTTCCATTTCTCTTTTAGATAATCTACTACCTCTAATTCCCTAATTGCTAATTCCTCGTTCCTTTTTTTCATTTACGATAGGGATATTTTATTATTTTTTTTTGATTTAAGAGTATTTATAGTATTGTTTAATACTTTATATCTCTTTTTTTTTAAAGTTGTTGAGAAGTGATTAAAATGAGTATTCATTAATTATGTTATTTAAGTTGTTAATACTAATTATTGTAGTTGTTGGTTTGTGTTTTTGGTATGCTTTGACAAATATAATAAATATATCTATATAAATAAATATATATAT
>Ga0160423_10003018_pt1 | contig 14014 bp, 12 predicted proteins | sample CRUFie14St8metaG_FD_108191 | JGI IMG/M metagenome (GOLD analysis project Ga0160423, IMG submission 108191) | Marine microbial communities from the Costa Rica Dome - CRUD Field 142mm St8 metaG | ecosystem: Environmental > Aquatic > Marine > Oceanic > Photic zone | place: Costa Rica: the Eastern...
AACTGCGGACTGGACTGCATTTCAAACAAATTCAATTTTTAAAGATATTTCAGATCCCTCTATGGGAAATTTAGAGATTATTTTTCCAGTTTTAGTTATTTATCCATTTATATTATTTATTTTTTCAAAAAAATACAATTGGACTAATTGGCAAAAAAAACTATTTGGTATTGTAAAAAATGATTAAAAATATTTTTTTTGATTACAGAACCATATAATAAATTTATACATCCAAAGTTTGAATTAAATGGATCTAAGCTTAATGTCAAAAACATTAAAACTTTTGCATCTACTTGTATCAATTCAGTTTCAAAAAATGAAGTTGATTTAGGTAATTTTATTTTAGATTGGATCGACGATTCCAAATATATTTCATTATTAACATCTGGAACTACATCGAAAGCAAAACATATTAAGATAGAAAAAGTCTGCCTTGTTAATTCTGCACTTTTAACGGCTTCATATTTTAACTTAGAACCAGGTAATAAATTATTATGCTGTTTGCCTTTTTCATACATAGCTGGTAAAATGATGTTAATTCGTTCATTTGTCATTGGGTTGTCATTGGACATTATAGAGCCCTCATCTAATCCTCTTCAATTCATAGATAACTATCGTTATGATTTTTCATCAATGGTACCTTTTCAAGTTGAAAAATCTTTACCTAAATTATACCAAATTGGAACTCTTTTGATTGGTGGAGCACCGGTTTCTAATTTTCTTTCATCAATGTTAATTGGTAATGAATCAAAAATATATGAAACATTCGGTATGACTGAGACTGTTAGTCACTTTGCCGTTAAGAATCTTTCTATGGGAGAATCTTGTTTTTCAGTTTTACCAGAGATCTCTGTAAGTTTAGATCACCGTAATTGCCTTGTTGTTCATGCTCCTAAATTAAATCAAGAGCGACTTGTTACCAACGATGTAATTATGTTATTGTCTTCAAAAAAATTTATTTGGCTTGGGAGATATGATAATATAATAAATTCTGGCGGTATAAAAATACATCCTGAGGAACTTGAGAAGCAAATTGAAAATCAAGTGAATTTACGCTATTTCATATCGTCAGTTAAAGACAATGAACTTGGAGAGAAAGTAGTTTTAATAATTGAGGGGAAAAAAATAAATATTGGTTTTGATTGGGGTGAAATTGATTCAAAAAAACAACCAAAATCAATAATTTTTATTGAAAAATTTATTGAAACAAAAAATGGAAAAATCAATCGAAAAAAAACAACAGACTTACTATACTTGAATAATACCTAAATTAAATTTTTTCTCAATTGGAGCATTATTTGCAGCTTCTATACCCATACTTATCCAATCACGTGTTTTAATAGGATCAATTATTGCGTCAGTCCAAAGTCTAGCTGCAGAGTAGTAAGGAGATACTTGTTGATCGTATTTTTGTTTAATATTTGATAATATTTCAGCTTCTTTTTGTTCGCTAATTTTTTGACCTTGTTTTTTTAAAGCAGCAGTTTCGATTTGAAGTAACACTTTTGATGCGCTATTTCCACTCATTACAGCTAGTTCAGCACTTGGCCATGATATTATAAGCCTTGGATCATAAGCTTTTCCACACATAGCATAGTTGCCAGCTCCATAACTATTACCAATTATTACAGTGAACTTTGGTACTACAGAATTACTAACTGCATTAACCATTTTAGCTCCATCTTTAATTATTCCACTGTGCTCACTTTTACTACCGACCATAAAACCTGTAACGTCTTGTAAAAAAATTAATGGAATTTTTTTCTGATTACAGTTTGAGATGAATCGAGTCGCTTTATCAGCACTATCATTGTATATAACTCCTCCAAATTGCATTTCGCCATTTTTTTTCTTAACAAGTTTTCTTTGATTAGCAATAATTCCAACAGCCCAACCATCTATTCTTGCATATGCTGTAATTATGGTTTTTCCGTAGCTGGCTTTATATTCCTCAAATTCAGATTTATCTACAAGTCGTTTAATAATTTCGTAAGTATCGTATTGATCAGATCTATTTTTTGGTATTAATCCATAAAGATCATTCGGATTAGCAGTTGGTTTTGATGCGGTAGTTCTATTAAACCCAGCTTTGTCATGATCTCCAATTTTATTAATTATATTTTTAATTTTATTTAATGCGTCTTTGTCGTTTTTTGCCTTATAGTCTGTAACACCGCTAATTTCACAATGAGTCGTTGCACCACCTAATGATTCATTGTCAATTGTCTCTCCAATAGCAGCTTTTACTAAATAGCTTCCTGCAAGAAAAATACTGGCTGTTTTATCAACTATTATAGCTTCATCACTCATAATTGGCAGGTAAGCACCACCTGCTACACAACTACCCATTATAGCAGAAATTTGAGTAATACCCATACTACTCATAATAGCATTATTTCTAAAAATTCTTCCAAAGTGTTCTTTATCAGGAAAAATTTCGTCCTGCATTGGCAAGTAAACTCCTGCGGAATCAACTAAATAAATAATTGGAATTTTATTTTCAATAGAAATTTCTTGAGCTCTTAAATTTTTCTTTGCAGTAATTGGAAACCATGCACCAGCCTTGACCGTCGCATCATTGGCAACAACTATACATTGAATACCAGAAACATAACCAATTTTAACTATTACACCTGCACATGGGCATCCACCATGTTTATCATACATTTCATAACCGGCTAAACTTCCAATTTCAATAGATTTAGTTTTAGGATCTAATAGAAAATCTATTCTTTCTCTAGCTGTTAATTTACCTTTCTCATTTTGTTTTTTTATCTTTTCTGAACCACCACCAAGCTTGACTTGCGCAATACGCTTCTTTAGCTTAGATAAAAGGAGTTTATTATGATCTTCGTTAATATTGAAGTTTAGATCCATAGATTTTTGCTTTCAAACAAATGTAATAAATATATGTAGTTATATGTTTTGTTTAACTAAGATTAACGATTTTAACTTTTATTGTAACTATTCATTTAAAAGAGGTTTTTCAATCTCATTAGTGTCAATATTTAAACTTGAATTGCCAGATGATATTTTAATCACATCTTTATCTATTTTTTTAAATTCTTTACTGCTGTTGTTGTAATGATTAACTACAGTGCCTAATGTATTACCCAATCTATCGTGATAATCTTTGTAGGCATTAAGGTGGTTTGATAATTTATCTACATTTTTTAATATATCCTTAATTGAATCTTCAACTTTTAAATTATTTAAAGCTTTAACAGTAATTTGTAGCATTGGAAACAAGCTCATTGGAGATACGATCATAACTTTTTTTGTGTAGGCATATGATACCAGGTCTCTTTGGTTAATTTTTAAAGTTCCAACTCTACTGTTTAATAAATCTTGATATAGCCCATCCGCAGGAATAAACATGTATGCATAATCTGTTGTGTTTTCATTGGGTCTAATATATTTTGCAGTCTCATCAATCCTGTTTTTTATATCAGCTTTGAATTTTTTTTCAAGATTGACTAAATCATCCTTAATTGAGCATTCAATCATTTTATTGTAGTTATCTAAAGAGAATTTTGCATCAATAGGGATAATAAATTTACCAACTCTAACTATTGCATCAACAGCCTCGTTATTTTTAAAGGAATATTGCATTTGAAAGAGTTCAGGTGGAAGAACATTAGCTAATAAATTTTCAAGTTGGATTTCACCTAGAATTCCTCTTTGCTTTTGATTTCCAAGTATTTTTTCTAAGGTTTTCATCTGATTAGCAAAACTCAAAACTTGTTCATTTGTTCCCTTGATTTTTTCTAACTCAGATGTTACATCTTTTATAACTTTATTTGATTCTTTAAATTGTTGAGTAATATTAGATGAAGAGGTCTTGTGAAAATCATTTATTTGTTTGTTTATTTCACTTAGTTTTGACTCAAATTCTTTTCTGCTTTCTTTTGAATTTGAATCTATTTCTTTCCTTATTTCTTGAATTTGGGAACTCAGTGAATTCGAAAATTGTATTAATTCATTAGTTGATGAGGCAGATGATCTAAGGTTTGAGTTATAAACCACGTAAATAAGACCTAGAATTATTGCGCATAAAAGACCAATGAGTATTTCCATTTAATTATTAATTTTATTAATAAATTTAGTAGTGTTGATGTATTGAGATTAAGATAATAATTACTTTCAAATTTAATAAAAAAACTTATTTTTTAACCATTAATAATTTTATATAACTTAAATTATTTACGATATTTGGTTAACAAATTACAAATATTTGAAATGAATAAAAACACTGTTTTAGCTTTGGCTACATATATTATGATTTTTGTTGGAGTTGGTCTTATAGCGTTAGGCGTATTCAGGTATAATGAAATAGCCGGCTGGGGTTTCGCCTCTGTTGGTGTTGGTTTTTTTGCGATTGCTTGGGTTTTTAATGCACTTAAAGGACGTGTTTAGTGAGTGATCAAAAAATAATTTTCTCAATGACGGGGGTAACTAAAACCTTTCAAAGCTCTAATACCCCAGTGCTAAATAAAATATATCTTAGCTTTTTCTATGGAGCTAAAATAGGAATTTTAGGCCTTAATGGATCAGGTAAATCAACTCTTCTTAAAATTATAGCTGGTGTCGATAAAAATTTCCAAGGCGATGTAGTTTTTTCTCAAGATTATTCTGTAGGATATCTTGAACAGGAACCAATCCTAGATAATGATAAAACAGTTATTGAGATTGTTAAAGAAGGTGTTGCTTCAACGGTTGCTATACTTGATGAGTACAACAAAATCAATGATATGTTTGCTCTAGAAGAAGTATACTCTGACTCTGAAAAAATGGAAAAGCTCATGAGTCGTCAATCGGAACTACAAGATCAAATTGACGCTTCTAATGCTTGGGATCTAGACACAAAGCTCGAAATTGCAATGGATGCCCTACGAACTCCTGAAGGTGAAAAAAAAATAAGTATTTTGTCAGGTGGCGAGAGAAGAAGAGTTGCATTATGTAGATTATTGCTACAAGAGCCAGATGTTTTACTTTTAGATGAACCTACAAATCACCTTGATGCAGAATCTGTCCATTGGCTAGAACAACATTTAGCTCAATATAAAGGAACAGTAATCGCTGTTACACATGATCGATACTTTTTAGATAACGTAGCTGGTTGGATTTTAGAACTTGATAGAGGTGAAGGTATTCCTTGGAAAGGTAACTACTCTTCCTGGTTAGATCAAAAATCAAAACGGATGGCTCAAGAATCCAAAACTGCTTCTAAGCGTCAAAAAACTTTAGAGCGTGAATTGGAATGGGTACGACAAGGAGTAAAGGGTAGACAGACAAAACAAAAAGCAAGATTAAAAAATTATGACAAACTTTTGAATCAAGATCAAAAATATCTTGACGAAAAATTAGAAATATTTATACCAAATGGTCCAAGATTAGGAACTAACGTAATTGAATCCAAATCAGTCAGTAAATCTTATGGTGACAAGGTATTATATGAAAATTTGAATTTTAATTTACCACAGGCTGGTATAGTTGGTGTAATAGGACCAAATGGAGCTGGTAAAACAACAATTTTCAAGATGATTCAAGGCGAAGTTGACATAGATTCAGGATCTTTCAATGTTGGAGAAACTGCTAAAATAGCCTATGTAGATCAGAGTCATTCAAAGATTGATAACGAAAAAACAATCTGGCAAAACTTTAGTGATGAACAGGAACTAATACTTATGGGGGGTAGACAAGTCAATTCAAGGGCGTATTTAAGTAGGTTTAATTTTTCTGGAAGTGAACAAAATAAAAAAGTAAAATTACTTTCTGGTGGAGAACGTAACAGATTACATTTAGCGATGACATTAAAAGAGGAAGGAAATGTTTTATTACTAGATGAACCAACAAATGATTTAGATGTTAATACACTTCGAGCTTTAGAAGAGGGACTCGAAAATTTTGCTGGCTGTGCTGTAGTAATCAGTCATGATCGATGGTTTTTGGACAGAATATGTACTCATATTCTTGCTTTTGAAGGAAATTCTGAAGTATATTTTTTTGAAGGAAGCTTTAGTGAATATGAAGAAAATAAAAAGAAACGTTTAGGAGGTGATTTGTTACCTAAGCGAATAAAGTATAAAAAACTTATTCGTTAGTGTAATTTTTTAATTTCTATTTATTACTGATTTTTTCTTGAAAATTGGTATCAAATAAGATATTGAATAGTTTATACCTGTTCCAATTTTTGTGCTGTCATATGTTCTTCCAAATCCAGGAATAAAAATATTTTCAAAGTTATTAGGATTTGTTTCAGTTAAACGAACTTTTAACTGTACATTAAAGCTAAGAAATAAATTATTGATTATTTCAGTTTTTACCCCAAATAATAGCTCAATCCAAGTAGATGCTAAGCCGTTGAATTCCAAATTTTCTTGATTTGAAATTTCACCCCAAGTTTGATTGTATGAATCATATATTTTATACTCTTCTCGATCTTGACCAAAGCTACTAATCCCAACTCTAAAACCGCTAAATATTAAGTTTTCCATTCCAGCCCAATTATTATATAAGTTATAATCGATACCAGCTTTAAAATAGCTTCCAGAAGCCTTAGAAATTAAATAATCAGTGTCTGTTTTTTTATTTTCAAATCCAAGCTCACCAGCAATGTATAAACTCTTAGTAATTCTATAATCAGCATTAATTTCAAATCCAGAATAATAAGAATCGAAAATTGTTCTCCCTAATTTACTTAAATCAAAACCAGCTCTTATCCCATATTTTTGATTAAATCCAATCAAGCTGTCATTAATAATATTTTTTTCTTCATTTTGTGATAACAAAGGCATTGATACAATAATTATAAAAAAAATATTAATGGAATATTTGAACATGTCCTAAATTTTCATTTTCGACTTGATTAATAATTACTTCCGAAAGCACAATCCATAAATCAACATCATTATCAATATCAAATTCATTAATTGAGTAGTTGTTTTTATATCCGCATGCACGTGAGACATAAATTGACTCTGTATTGTAGTTTATTGAAATTATATCAGGATTTCCTTCAACAACTCCGTCTACCACATTATAGTTTTTGTATAACTTAAAACGAGATTCATTATAATTTCCATCAAGAGGTAATTCAATTCTATCTCTGGTTTCTACTGATTCTCCAATTACATTTATCTCATCTCCCTGACCGTTTATCCCAATTGCAAACAGGCCAGCTACTGATTTTTTACTACTTAAATTTTCAATGTCATAAAAGTCAATGACTAATCTCGGAGTGGTTTGAGTATTTTGACTACAAATATCATCAGGTTCGCAACAAAATAAGCTTAATAGCAAGAAAAACAATAATGTATATCTCATATTTGTTTTAATTTATTCAAAAGTACAACATTTTCAACATGATGTGTTTGAGGAAACATATCGATGGCCTGTGATTTAATAATTTCGTATTTAGAGCTCAAAACTGAAAGATCTCTTGCTTGAGTTGCACTATTACAACTTACATAGACTATTTTTTTAGGTGAAATTTTAAGTATTTGTTTTACAACGTCTTTGTGCATTCCGTCTCTTGGAGGATCAGTTATAATTACGTCAGGGGTTCCATTATTTTTAATAAAATTATCATTGAAAATCCTTTTCATATCCCCAACAAAAAAATCAATATTTTCAATTTTATTTATTAAAGCATTTTGTTTAGCAGCAACTATTGCGTCTTTAATTGATTCAATTCCAATTACTTTTTTAGCTTTTTTTGCAATGAATTGAGCAATAGTGCCCGTTCCTGTGTAAAGGTCATACACTAATTCATTACCATCAAGGTTTGCAAAATCTCTGATAATTTTATACAGTTCATATGCTTGATCTGAATTTGTTTGATAAAAAGATTTAGCATTTATTATAAATTTCAAACCCTCCATTTCTTCTTGTATGTAGTCATTTCCGTAAAAACATATTACATCTTGATCGTATATAGTATCATTAGATTTAGAATTTATGACGTACTGTAATGAATTTATTTTCGGAAATGATGTTTTAATGAAATTTAAAATATCTTTAATTTCTCTTTCTGAGGCTGAGTAAAATTGGACAACAACCATTATTTGACCAATATTGCTTATTCTAATCATAAGTGTCCTTAAAACACCCGTTTGTTTTTTCGGATCAAAAAATGGGATATTCCTCCTGATTGCAAACGCTTTAATCTTATTTCTAATATCATTTGATGGATCCTCTTGCAACCAACATTTTTTAATATCTAAAATTTTATCCCACATTCCTGGAATATGAAATCCAAGGGCATTACGTTCTTTAATTCGTTGTTCAGATTTAATTTCGTCATATGATAGCCAACGATTACTACTAAACGAGAATTCCATTTTATTTCGATAAAAAAATATTTTATTAGCGCCTCTTATAGGAATTGATTCATTAACTCTTATTTTACCAATTTTTTTTAGATTATTTTGTACTTCTTTTTCTTTGTAAAAAAGTTGTTTTGAATAATCCATGTTTTGCCATTTACATCCTCCACAACTACCAAAATATTCACAAGAAGGTTTTATTCTGTGATCTGAAAATTCATGAATATTCGTAACGTTTGCATGATAAAATTTTTTTCTTTTTTTAAGAATTTTTAAATCGACTACATCTCCAGGCACTACATTACTTACGAAAATTATTTTTCCATCAGGGGCTTTAGCTACACAATTACCTTTTGCTCCTGCATCTGTTATTTCAACTTTATGAAACTCTATATTTTTATTTTTTCTTGGCATAAAGCAAAAGTACTCTAAAATTTAAATTTTACTGATCAATAAATTAAAAATTAAATACATAACAATTATTTTTTTTTAAGTTTTATGTTATTGATTTTTTTTTGCTAGCACAAAAAATCTTTTTATTTTGCATCTGTATGGATTATTTCTCTCCAAGTTAAGAAGTAGTTGATTTTTATAGAATTTTCAAAAATTACATATGACCTTATTAAAAGTATCATCATCTAAAGAAGCAATTAAATTAGAAAATAAGTTTGGAGCACACAATTATCACCCATTACCCGTTGTATTAAATAGAGGTGTTGGGGTTTATTTATGGGATGTAGAAGGAAATAAATATTATGATTTTCTTTCAGCGTATTCAGCAGTTAATCAAGGACATTGCAATCCTAAAATTATGAAGGCTCTTCATGATCAAGCCAAAGTTTTAACGTTAACATCAAGAGCATTTCATAACGACATTTTGGGTAGATATGAAGAGTTTATAACAAGGCTTTTCGGATATGATAAGGTTTTACCTATGAATACCGGGGTTGAAGGTGGTGAAACAGCTAATAAAATTGCTAGAAAGTGGGGTTACCTTAAAAAGGGAATTAAAAAGAATCAAGCTAGAATAGTTTTCGCTAGTGGAAATTTTTGGGGTAGAACGTTAGCAGCAATTTCAACATCAGATGACCCACTTTCTTATGAGGGATTTGGACCTTATATGCCTGGATATGATATAATTCCATATAACAACCTTAAAGCCTTAGAACAAAAGCTCAAAGATCCCAATGTATGTGCTTTTATGGTTGAGCCAATTCAAGGCGAGGCAGGAGTGGTTGTTCCTGATGAAGGATATTTATCAGGAGTTAGATTGTTGTGTGATAAGTATAATGTGCTATTTATTGCTGATGAAGTTCAAACCGGTATTGGTCGTACAGGAAAAATGTTAGCAACTGATTACGAAATTTCCAGACCCGATATATTAATTTTAGGTAAGGCTCTATCTGGTGGGGTTTTTCCAGTTTCTGCTGTCTTAGCTGACGATGATATTATGATGTGTATAGGTCCAGGAGAACACGGTTCAACATTTGGAGGTAATCCTTTAGCTTGTGCTGTTGCACATGCTGCACTTCAGGTTGTTATTGATGATGATTTAGTTAAGAATGCTTTTGATTTAGGTAATTTATTCAGGCATGAACTGAATTTATATATTAAAGATAGTTCAATAGTTAAGCTAGTTCGTGGAAAGGGACTATTGAATGCAATTGTTATTAATGACTCTCCAGAAAGTAAAACAGCTTGGAATATATGTCTTAAGCTGCGTGATAATGGTCTTTTAGCTAAACCAACACATGGAAATATAATTAGATTTGCACCACCTTTAGTAATTTCAAAAGCTCAACTTTTAGATTGTATCAAGATTATTATTGATACACTCAAAGAATTTGAAAAATAATCAATTTGTATAACTTATATCATATGATATTTAATTTTAGATTCATTAGAGCCATATCTTATTTTTTCTTATTATTATTAACTTCTACTATGAGCTGTGAAAAAAGAAAAGCAAACGAAACAGATTTTATTATTCAATATCCAATAACAAAAAAAAATAATGTTTACGATTCATATTTTGATATAAAAATAAAAGATCCATATAGATGGCTCGAAGATGATCGAAGCCCAGAAACTGAGAAATGGGTTATTGAACAAAATAAAATTACAAATAACTACTTAGGCTTGATACCTTACAGGGATTCACTGAAAGATCGTCTTAAAAATCTTTGGAATTATGAAAAATTAAGTAGTCCATTCAAAGAAGGGGAGTATACATATTTTTATAAAAATAATGGATTGCAAAATCAAAATGTTTTATATCGTCATCTTAATTGTGAATCTTCTAAAAATGCTAAAGTTTTCTTAGATCCAAATAGTTTTAAAAGTGACGGTACAATTTCTTTAAGTAATTTAAGCTTTTCTAAGAATGGTAAATTTCTTGCTTATAGTATTTCTGACGGTGGAAGTGACTGGCGAAAGATAGTTGTTATGGATTTAAAAAAAAATGAGGTGTTAGAAGATACATTAGTTGATGTGAAATTTAGTGGAATATCCTGGTATAAAGATAAAGGATTTTATTATTCAAGTTATGATAAGCCAAAGGGAAGTGTTTTATCGAGTAAAACAGATCAACACAAACTTTTTTACCATAAAATTGGAACTAATCAAAGTGATGATTTGTTAATTTACGGTGGGTTAAGTGATCAAAAAAATAGGTATATTAATGCTTCTGTTACAGATGATGATAAATATTTAATAATTTCTGCCAGTATTTCAACTTCTGGAAATAAATTGCTATTCAAAGACTTAGTAAAACCTGATAGTGATTTTGTATCTATAATTGATAACTACGATAGTGATTCATATCTTTTAGACAATATAGGATCAACTTTTTATGTAGTTACTAATTTGGATGCTCCAAACCAAAAAATTGTATCTTTTAATTCTGACGCTCCAGATCAAATGAATTGGACTGATATAATCCCTGAAAGAGAGCATGTGTTAAATCCTTCATCTGTTGGAGGTTATTTTTTTGCAGAATATGTGGTGGATGCTACATCTAGAGTTGAACAGTATGATTATCAAGGTAATTTTATAAGAAATTTAAAACTTCCAGGGATAGGTAGTGTTAATGGTTTTAACGGTAAGAGATCAGATAAAATTGATTTTTATTCATTTACTAATTATAAGACACCATCTTCTATTTTTTCAATTGATGTTGAGACTGGAGTTTCTAAATTATATTGGCAACCTAAAATTGATTTTAATCCAAACGAATATGAGTCAAAGCAGGTTTTTTACAGTTCAAATGATGGCACTAAGATTCCAATGACGATTACTCACAAAAAGGGATTAAAACTCAATAGTAAAAATCCTACAATTTTATACGGATATGGAGGATTTAATATCAGTTTAAATCCTAGCTTTAGTATAGCCAATGCAGTATGGCTAGATTTAGGTGGGGTTTATGCTGTTGCTAATATTAGAGGAGGAGGTGAGTATGGAAAAAAATGGCACAATTCAGGAACTAAAATGCAAAAACAAAATGTTTTTAATGATTTTATTTCAGCAGCTGAATATTTAATTAAAGAAAAAATTACATCTAATAGTTTTCTTGCTTTAAAAGGAGGCTCTAATGGTGGTCTTTTAGTTGGTGCAGTGATGACTCAACGACCTGATCTAATGAAAGTGGCACTTCCTGCAGTTGGAGTTTTAGATATGTTACGCTATCACACATTTACAGCTGGAGCTGGCTGGGCTTACGATTATGGTACTTCTCAAGACAGTAAGCAGATGTTTGAGTATTTGTTAGGATATTCTCCTGTTCATAATATTAAAAAAGGCAATAAATACCCAGCAACATTAATTACTACTGGAGATCACGATGATCGTGTTGTGCCTGCGCACAGCTTCAAATTCGCAGCGGAGTTACAAGAAAAACAATCTTGTAATAATCCAACCTTAATTAGGATTGAAACTGATGCAGGTCATGGGGCTGGGACACCTGTTGCAAAAACAATTGAGCAATACGCAGATATTATTAGCTTTACACTTTTTAATATGGGCTTTGATGAATTGTAGTTAAAATTACCTCAATGAGATATATTTTATTACTTGTCGGATTAGTATTGTTAATTTTTGATGAATTAAATAATCAAAATCAAACTAAACTATCTGTTTTAGGTCTATTTTTTTTTGTGTTTGGCTTATATTTAATTTCAAAAAAAATAAGTGATAAACCAGACTACAATCCATATTCAATAAAATCATATGATGAAGAGGAGTAAATTTATATAAATTAAGAAAAAAATTTTATTGATTAATTATATTTTGATATGTTCCCAGGCTAAATGAATCAGATGACAATATGGAAATATCAATATTAGTTAGAGTTATGTTTATTGTAACTGTGCGAAAATATTGATTTTCATTGTTGATTGTCACAGTGTACGAATTTGAAAAGTTTTCATCCAGAAATCTAGGAATTGTAGATCCATTTGCAATGTCATCAAACAAGTTTCCATTTCCATTTTCGTCTTCATTAATTGTTAGTATCCCATCGTTATCGTCATCATTATCAAGATAATCAGGGATTAAGTCACCATCGGTGTCTTGAGCATCAGAAAAGTCTCCATCATTGTTAGGATCAGGATTTTCATTAGTTGTTGGTATGTTATCTCCATCGTCGTCATTGTCTATATAATCTGGGATTCCGTCATTGTCACTATCAGTGTTTTGTTCAATATTAAAGGGAACCCCGTCATTATCATCGTCAATGAATGTAGACAAAAAATTTGCATTTCCACTAATTGACTCATAATCTTCTGTAATTACAATATCTCCTGGATGTATTATTGAACAAATTATATTGTTAGGGTCTCCATTGTATGATCTATAATTAAATAAAGTTGAATTACCATCAATGGAAATATTTTGTGAATCTCCAGAACTTATTGGATTAAAAATAAGTTGTGTAGCTGGAGAATTTGGAATCACAAGCGTTAGAGATTGATTAGGGTTTGTTTTAGTATCATAAAAAATTAGACTTGAAGTAGTATTAGAATTTTGATCTGTTGTCATTATTTCACACAAATCTAAATTTTTATCAAAATCTAATTGAACTTCAATTATATCTCCATCATCACAAGACGCAAATAAAAAAAATATCAAAAAAAAACGAAAAAAAATTGTCATGATTTTTTATTAGTTTAACAAAAATAATAGAATTAAATTTAATACTATTAACAATTATTTAATTTCGTTATTTTTGTTTAACTAATTCAATCAAATGAACCACATTTACTTAGATAATGCTGCTACTACTTGTCTTAGAAAAGAGGTTTCTGATGAAATGCATAACATATTAATTTCCAATTATGGAAATCCTTCATCAACTCATCAATTTGGACGATCTTCAAAATCCATTTTAGAAAAATGTAGAAAAAATATTGCTTCCCATTTCAATGCCAAACCATCTGAGATTATTTTTACGTCTGGCGGGACAGAGGCAGATAATTTAGTATTAAGGTCAGCTGTCTTGGATTTAGGAATAAATCACATAATTACTTCTAAAATTGAACATCATGCAGTGCTTCACACTGTTAATCATTTGAGGGATAATTTTGATATTAAAATTAGCCATGTAAGAATATTAAATGACGGCAAAATTGATTACTTACATCTTGAAGAAATTTTGTCAAAAGATAATTTAAATGCACTAGTTACATTAA
>Ga0160423_10003019_pt1 | contig 14013 bp, 10 predicted proteins | sample CRUFie14St8metaG_FD_108191 | JGI IMG/M metagenome (GOLD analysis project Ga0160423, IMG submission 108191) | Marine microbial communities from the Costa Rica Dome - CRUD Field 142mm St8 metaG | ecosystem: Environmental > Aquatic > Marine > Oceanic > Photic zone | place: Costa Rica: the Eastern...
AGGGCCTGTAATGGCATCGGCGAGGAAATTACCATTGTCTGTTATCTTTGGTGATCCATCTTCCATCCTCAAATTTACTTCGCAATCTAGTAGTCTAGATATTTGGTTTATTGTAGAAACATGAGAAAATCTGGTAATCTCGATAGGGAGTGGAAACATTCCAAGTGTACGAACCTTCTTTCTATCATCGGCAACTACTATCATGCTTTTGCTTTGCTGCGCCACGATTTTTTCTCTCAACAATGCGGCACCTCCACCTTTGATCAATTGGAAATTTATGTCAAATTCATCTGCACCATCAATTACAACGTCTAAACCATCGATATCTGATAATTCAACTAACTTAATTCCAACTTCTAAAGCAAGTTTCTCAGTTGCAATACTGGTTGGAACTCCTACGATATCCAATCCTTCTTCAACAACTCTCCTTCCAAGTTCTAAAATTGTGTATTTGACAGTTGAACCTGTGCCAAGTCCAACCTTCATCCCATTTTTTACAAATTTACAAGCCTCAATTCCAGCCATTTTTTTGAGGTCTTCAACATCTGACATAGCCCTTCCAGTAGAATTCAGTCAATAAGTAATGTGAGGCGAATGTCTAAAGTGCTAAGATGAATTAAATTGCTTTATGCAGGGGAAGTTGTGTTCGATTTTCCTTGTTTCGATTTTCTTAATTTCACTTGTTTCACCACTTGCTGAAGCAAATAATCCTACTCGCCAGATTGATGTTGAAATTTATGTCGCTCCTGATGGTATATCTGACGACTACACAATCGAGGTTCCGGATGGAGATATTGTTTCAAAATTGGAATTTGAAATCTCTGAACAGCCGCACACGATTGATGATATATTGACACTTTCAAAGAAAACAGACTGGTCTAGTGGAACATATATCGAAGGAATAGATTACAATAAATCGGGATTACGTGTTGCGCCAAACTCATTTGAATGGGATTTCGAAGGTTCTGCACAAGGATGGACATTTTCAGGCGGAGGTTGGGCTCATGGTTTTGATACAACATTAGGTTCGGTATCTGGAGTTAACTCGGGTAATTCAGCACTTTACACCTATAATGGTAATTATCCAAGTTATATGGGTGGTCCATACTATGCAACATCGCCTTCTATAGATTGCTCAGCGTGTTCAGGATCATGGGATTTCAAGTATTGGAAAAGGCTTGGTGTAGAATCTAGAAGCTATGACAGTGCTATTGTGCAAGTCAAGAATTCCAACAACGCCTGGATAACAGTCTATCAAAATCCATTTGGAACTGTAAATGATGGTTCATTTTCACAATCATCTCATGATATCAGTTCATACATTTCGGGTAATTCTGATTTTCAAGTAAGATTTGGTCTAGGGTCTAGTGATGGTTCAGTTGAGTACACAGGGTGGAATATAGATGACATAACTATAGAGCCAAAAACCAATGCAGGAACTGGCTCAGGTAATTGGACTAGCATGCCATTTGGCCCAGGAGTTCAAGGTTCTATGGCTACCTCATTTGGCATGATGGCAATCGATGCAGATGTCCCGACTGGGTCATCCGTTGAGTGGACTCTACTGAACTTTGATGATGGGCAAGAATTACCGGGTTTTATTGACCGTGTGGACTTTATAGCGGATCTTGGTTCAATTTCTGTAGACGACTATTCAAAGTTACAAATCAAAATCTTCATGACCTCTACAATGGAATCTCCAGTTGTAAATCAAATAAAATTCGGTGGAGCAATCATAAATTCATTCTCAAATAATGACGGCGGTTGGACTGGCTATTCTACAATATCTAACGGTGAATTAACTGGAGTAGACGAAATATTTTCTCCTAAATGGCGTGTATCTAATCCATTTTCTGAAGCTCATTTTGTTAGTGTGATTTCAGGAACTGGCAGCCTCGAAGTATGTTTTGTCGATTTCACAAATTGTAATTCAAACAATTGGTCAAAAATTCCGCAAAACGGAATATATCGGCTAAATGAACCAAGTGTTCACTTGAATGTAAAGTGGAATGGTACTGGAAATTATATTTTTGAATACTTCCAAGCAGAATTGTTACGTCATTCTTCTCCTGAAGGTGTTGAGATTGATATCGGTCTAGACGGGATATCAGAATGGTCAATGTCAAGAACAGGATTAGGGCCTTGGGGTCACCAAAATAGATTGATAGATTCTAATCATTCTAAAGTAATCAATACAGGAAACTCAATCGAACAAAGTTTAGAATTCTTTTATCCCTATTCTAATGAAAATCGATCTAAATTCAGAACTTTAGCAAATATGCAATTTTTCTTAACTCCAAAATTGCAACCAATTGGAAATGTTGATTTAGAGTTCTATTTCAATGGTAATCAAATACTTACAAAGTCTATTGGCTCTCTAAATCAACCTAAGAGAATAGAATTATCTGGTATAGATATTATGTCAATCGAGGGACAAATTGCATCAAGTAATCCTGAATCATCAATAAATGGATTAGATTTACACAAATTAAGAATTCAAATTTCAAGCACTACAAATGCAGAGATTATATTTTCTGGATTATCGATTCCTTACTCTTTTACAGCTATGATCCAAGATGAATCATCTAAAGACATAATCTCTTCAATAAATTCTAAACTTGGGGAAGTTGATGTCCAAGACGGCACAAGGGTTTCAAAAATACCAGTTTTGATGTCAAATAGGGGAAGTATCACTATCACAGAGTATGTATTGGAAACAACAGGAACTCCAAATCCTATCTCTATAAATCTAGCTAATGAAACAGAAACTATAGTTGCTGGAAATAATTGGTATGAGTTTACAAGTTTATTCGATTTGACGAACTTGAATCTCAATGATGCAGAAACACACTTCTTGAATAATGGTTGGGATTCATTATTCACGCTATCTGGAAATAATTGGGTAAGAGAAATGGATTGTTCTCTTATCGATAGAAATTGTATTGTTGATGAAGGTATAATTTTTGAAGAATTCAATTACTCATTCACAGAATCCAGTGTTGAATTCTATTTCAAGATTAAAATTTCTACACAATGGCCTAATGAAATAGCACTAATAGCATTAAATTCCATTGACATGGATGGAATTACATCGCAACCTAATGCCCTCAGATTTGGCTTAGGAGCTTCTATGGGAGTCGAAAGGGATGTGACTGTTACAGACTGGGGAATCTCTTTTGGCAATGGTAGCAGGTCTTCAATAATCGATTCATACATTGATACTGGTGGCGAGTGTACTATCGAAGTTGAGATTAATTTTGCGAATTTAACTACAACTCCAAGGAACAATACTGTAAACATTGGACTTGTAGTCGATGGGAATTTACTGGATAGTACTCAAGAACTAATCAACGGAGTCGCAACTTTGAATTTTTCTCCTGATGCTGATGCGACTAAAATTGAAATTGAAATTACGGTTGCTGGTCTATTGGGGCAAAATGTATATTGGAACATTGATAAAAATGCGACTTTCTACTTGGACGAAATATCTCCTGTTATAATTTCTTCAAACGTAGGCAAATTTGACCACATGCCAGTTAATGAGCCCCTATCATTACAATTCTTAATTGCTGATAGGCCAGTATTGCCAAGGCATGCATACTTACATCTTTCATCAGATTCCTCAGATATTAAAGTGATAGAACTCGACAAACCGAACAACTTGAATGGCTTCCAAGGTAATTACTCTAAACTAATTGATATGTCAGATTATGAAGAAGGCGATATCGTATCTGGTTGGCTGGAAATTATTGATCCTGCAGGTCATGAATTGGTAGATTCAGGTTCAATAGATAATCCCTATTTTACAATAAAAATAGGAAATGATGGCGCTCCTGTAATCAATCAGAATGGGTTTGGTTGGGGTCAAGATGATTATTGGTTACACCCGGCTCAAGAATATAGTATTCATGTTCCAATTTCCGATTCAAATGGTTACGGAGATATTTCAGTGGTTAGCATCGATTTAGGATTTGGAACAAATGAAAATTTAATTTTAGAATGGGATGCTCTTTCGGGTTGCATTTCCGCATCATTAAGTATTGAAGTAATAAATTGTACAATAATTGGTAATGCTAGCCATTTTGATTCAGAGTTCACACTTGAAGTTAAATTTGAATTAGATTGGGAATTTAATCCCGATTCTTCAATGATTAGGACTGTTATGGTTGAAGTTGAAGATGATGCAGGTCAATCATACAGTAAAGAACTTGAGAGAAAATGGCGTTTTTCTAGTGAGGTTGAAGTAAATCTTTATTCAGCTGGGTTCTCAAATAATAACTCATTTGTTGCGCCTGGAAATCCAGGGTATTTCCAAACTGAAGTTATTTGGTCAAAGGATGGTTCTTCTGTGATGGAATCATTTGAAGTAATGGCGATGTACAGCGATTACTATTTCTATGGTACAACAGAAAATGGTAGTGCGATAATTGAGATAACAGCATCGAATTATTCTGGAATATATCCAATAAATCTCGATTTAATTAACCTTCCATTAGGGGCAATAGATAGGACTGCAAATGATAGAATTGTAGCCTGGGTAGTAGTTGATGGAAATAAACCGGTTGTAAATCAATTATTGGCACCTAATCAGTTTGAGCAAATACAAGAAAGGGACTGGAAGGATTTACAGTTTGAAATTTCTTTGAATGAGCCCGAAGGATTGGACTCGGACACTATTTTGCTAAATTGGTTGTTAGTGCCTAGAGGTATGCTTTTGCCTGAATTTGCAATATTAAGTGGAAATACATCAATGGAGGTCATTGCAGGAACAGGTTCCGGAGATTCTATTCCATTAGCATCTAGCATTGATTTGGATGGCCTTATACCGGAACTTAGCAGAAAGGACTCTTGGGATCTGTGGGTCTGGGTTACAGGAAGTGACCTTGCTGGCCAAATGATATCTGATAAATTCAATAACCGTTCTATGCCTTTAGCTAAATTAGAATTAGCCAGTAGAACTTCCGAACTGGTATTAAGCGACAATCAGATATTGCTAGAAAGTCAAGACATTGTTGTTGGCCAACCAATTCAGATTAACGTAACAATTGAAAATATCGGTCTTGTTGATGGAATTACTAGTTTGCGAATTGAGGTAATAGAAGGCAGTAAAAACAGGCGACTGATAGAAATTGTTAATCTTCAAATTCCAGGGAATAATTCTGAAACGTTTGAAGTTACGTGGGTTCCAGAAGAAACGGGTGCAGCATGGATTGAAATTACAACTCCTGATGGTAAATTTGCAAGAACTAGCCCTGTAAAGGTTTCAGATGATTCATCTGAGTATGTAATCGAGGGCTTGGAAGGAGCAGATACGTTGATGCTTACCGGTTTTTCAATAGTCATAATTGGAATGATTAGTTTGCTAAGTTATTTGGTTGTTTCAGGCAGAAAATATCAAGAAGATTCTGGAGAAGAATCTGAATTCGATTGAGCCAATGGTTTCAAATGTAGCACATCAACCGGCGATTGGAGGATGCAGGAGGACTGCTGACAGACTTCGAGTCTGAGGAAAGTCCCCTCTCCACAGTGCAGGCGGTCGAAACAATTCGAGACACAGAGATGGGTCGGTCAATGGTGCAGAAACGAACGAGGTATGGTGTGTACGATGAATCCGAAAGGACGAGGTTGCCATATTATCGATGAGACGAGCAACCCCGCTGGAGCAAGCCCAAACAGTCCTGATAACGCTGCACGCTCAGGGACAGGTAGGGTGCTTAGTTGAATGCAGTCACCGAAAGGGAACAGAAAGGGGCTTACTCCCTGCATCCTCCATCATCATTCAGAATGTTTAAATGGTGCTGGCAATTTTGCATCTAAAAATACGGCTACAGACACTCCATGTGCGCTGACTACTCTAAATTCGCTATTACATCCTGTACAATTTGCGTTACCAGTATAATTCTTGGGTACTTTAAATGATTTATTGCAGTAAGGGCATTCTATGTGGTTTTTTTGTCTACTATCAATATAATTTGGGTCAGTTTTAGCCATCATTATCATCGATGCGATCATACACGCTAGAGCCCCCCAATATCCATGGTATACAATGGTATAGTCATCCATACTAAATTCATCTGATAGATTGCAAACAAAGAACCAACTAATCATATATCCGAAATAGACTAGACCACCACAAATCAATCCGTTTGTGAATATACTACCGTTTTTTGCATGCAATTTCAATGGAATAATCAATGAGAGTGTCATCGTGATAATGAAAACAATATTTGCAAATAAACTCCATGTCCAAATTTGGAAGGCGAATTCAAGTGTAAAATAATGTGGAATGAAAACATTAGTTCCAATTACATTAGCAATTAGAATAAACAAGAATACTTTCGGTACTAAATTTGGAATACCATGTTGAGTGTCATTCTCCATGACTTCCATGATTCACTATGGCTAATCAGGATATAAAAAAATAATTGAAATCATTCAATTATTGCATCAACTGCTTTCATTGATGAATCAGTCAGTACAACTCCATCCCCATAATCAATGAATGAATGTTCATCCCCTCTAATTTTACTTCTTGTTACCTTTTCGGCAGTAATACAAGCTGGTAATAAGAATACACTAGTCAGGAATGCGAATATTATCAGTAACATCATCAAGACGAAGAAATTCACCAGTCCTGGGAATGCAACAAAGAATCCTGCTCCCAATCCAGCGACAGTTGTTGCAGTGGTTTCAAATATAGTTTGGCCAGTCTTTTCAATAGAATGGCTAATTCCAACTGCAGTTTCGCCTTCTTCTTGGATTCTATGCATCACGTGAATAGCATCATCAACTCCTATACCGAATACAATAGTTCCGATCATAGCAGTAAATATGTTTACATTGACATCCCCTGAACTCATCAATAACGGTTGCCAAACAATAATTGCAGCTACTGGAATCATAGTTATTATTCCAATTCTAACCGATTTGAAAACTATGCAGAGAACGATTGTTAGGATGATCATTGTCAAAATTGTGGTATAACTTTGAGTGTCATGAATTCCTTCGTTGATGTCTAAACTAACTGGTAATCCCCCAGTTAAGGGTGAAACTCGTATGCCATCTTCTTCCATCGGGTCTGCTAGCATTGTATCTATCTCGTCCCTTAGAACGCTGGCGTTATCAAGATTCATGTACGGTTGTGTAACGTATACTAGCGCTTTGCTTCCGCCTTCATTTGTGAGCATCCATTGAACTTCCTTGGAAAGTGTATCGTATGCTACATTTACCATGTCTTTACGAAGATGCTCTCTCCCTTTCCCGTCAGCAGATGTTGCATCCAGCAAAACCCATGCTGCACAATCTGGAGAGTTTGATTCCCAGCATTTATCATGTAACAAATCCCAAAGAGAACCTTCGTAAATAGTGACGTTTGTTGTTGGTTCAGAAATTGTAACAGGGATTGATTCAAGGAATGTAATCAAACTAGTAGTAGTTGTATTATCGACTGTTTGAATTTGATTTTCTAACTGATCCATGGCGTCGAGAACATTCAGAGATCTAATTTTCTTTTCTTGGTCATTTATGTGCTGCGAGGCATCAAAAATAAACAGAGAAGTTTGTCCTCCTCCAAATGTATTGGAATATTCTACCATAGCTTCCATAGAAGGAATATTATCTGGTGTTTGGTCGCTACCGGAAATCGGTTTGTCAAACTGGTCAAGATTTGCAAATCCGGCAATGGTAATACTTGCTGTAATCATAATTATCACAAGGTATCCTTTAACTGGGAATTTTGCTAATGAACCCCACATTGGTGGATTTGTCCGTTTATTGAATCTGAGAATCCAAGTCAACACCGGGACTAATATCATGGAAAATACCAATGTTGCCAATATTCCTGCGACTAACGTCAAACCAACAGAACGAATCGGAACAATAGGTACAATGCTTGGCATAATCAATACAGAGAATCCGATTATTGTAGTCGTTGCAGATAATAACACTGCAACTCCAGTTGTTCGTGACATTTCCATTACGCAAGACCTGTAGAATTCTGGGTCCCATAAATCAGGGACTTCGATAGATTGTTGGCCTTTTCTTCTCCGCCTTTCGTTTTCTTCAACAGCAGCATCAATTCGCTTACGCCGCACTTCCTCGATACGATTTACCATGTGCAAAGCATAATCTACTCCTAAACCAATTAAGATTGGGAATGTAGCAATAATCATGGGTGTGAGCGTCATTTCCAAAAGTACTGATGCTCCAAATGTCACTGCAAGAGCCATAACGATTGGTGTTCCTGAAATGATTACAACTTTCCAGGAGCGGTGTAACAAAGTGACAACAATCACAGTCAATGCCAATGATATCGGCATCATATTTAGAAGATCAAGATATATTGCATCAGAGACGTCTTCCAGAATTTTCGATAGACCTGTTTGTGTCATTTCGGTAACTCTGTACTCTTGAGGACGATTTTCTTCTGCGATGATATCATTCACGTGACTGAAAAATTCTTTATAATTCTCCCATTTTCCAGTCTGATTAATTTGGTTTTCTGATATCATACCTATCATGACATAAGTTGTATCCCAGATTCCATCTCCATTAGTGTCATTAACTAAACGACTAAGAGACCCATTTGATTGATTTATGATTTCATCAACTCGCTGTTGCTCATCAGGAATTGCGTATAATCCCCCATTTTGCCCTTGGGATAAAAGGTCACAATCGATTAAATTAGCAGTTAACCTTTCACCAGTATTTCCACACATTGCATCATTAAATCTACCATCACTTGAATTAATTTCTTTGATTATTTGTGGCATTGAAATAATCCATAGAACACCATCTTCTTTTCCATGATCTTCTTTGTGCCAATCGATTCCATTCTTTTTCAAACCTGGTGACGAGGATTTTTCATCATCCCCCTCTATCCATGATATTTCGTGTAATATGTCTACATTAGATACATTATAGTCGTCTTTGTAAATCTCGGGGTCGAAAGCATTTGGTGTCTTGATGTAGATGAAACCTATATCAGTAGACCATTCTTCTCTAACTTCAATCAAAAGGTCTGTTGATTCTGCTCCTTCAGGTAAAAATATCTCAACATCGTCCACAATCTGGTCTTGGAAATTAGTCCCTATGTTGCCAAGATATGCAGACAATATTACTAGTAGTACAAGGGTAGTTTTTGGTTGCGCTAATACTTGAGAATATACTGTTTCTAAACCCGCCTCAACTTTCTCCTTAGCAGTTTGAGAGTACTCTGAGAGTTGTTCACGTACATCTCCCATGGTGATATGGAAGCACATCCAATCCATGAATGCTGTGCTTGTTGGTTTAGGCTAAGCCGAATTCTTTGATCAGAAGATGTCTTATGAAGTTCCTTGCAGATTGTAGAACTAAACCAGTTGCCATCAGCGATATTCCTAGAACACCAATCCATAATGATGTCAATCCAGGACCGACAATCGCATCAACAGAATCTGTAACTCCATTAATGGCATTGAAAGCCATTGCTGTACCTGCTGCAAATAATCCAAGTCCTGGTAGGCCGAGTACCAATATTGGTTTTTTCTGTGAAAGAGATATCATTGCATACGCAAGCACTGCAAATCCATGAGAAATTGCAGTGAAATTACTTCCTTTAGGTACATCGTACCTGATGACTGTTGGGACTTCTCTAATTTGCAGATTCTTTTCATTGGCATCTTCCAGCATTTCAAGTGACAATTCCATTCCATCTGAATCAAATCTCAGTCTTTCGATAGCCTTTCTTGAGAATGCTCTAAAGCCAGATTGAGTATCTGAAATATCCAAGTCACTAGAGAGATTAGACGCAGCTGTAATTACTTTTATTCCAAGTCTTCTGTATGCAGGCATGTGCTCTGTTCTTCCACCATCAACAAATCGGCTTCCTATTACGAAATCTGCTTCTCCGTCAATGATGGGTTGAACTAGGTCAGGTATACTTTCAGGATCGTGTTGGCCGTCGCTATCGAGTATGACTAAGATGTCTACATCCTTTTCTCTTGCTACTTGAAATAATGATTTCAGAGCACCGCCGTATCCTCTGTTAACTCTGTGTCGATGAACTGTAGCTCCACATGATTCCGCAATTCTAGCGCTAGAATCTGAGGACCCGTCGTCAACACAAACTACTTCACCAACAAAATCTTTTGTCATAGTGACAACAGTGCCAATTGTTTCTTCCTCGTTATACATTGGTAGTCCTGCAATGATGGAATATCCACCATTTGGGGGATTTTGCATGAATCTTTGGGCTCACGAGTCCATTATATGTGATTCGGCTCCAACAAGGATTTGTAATTGGTTTGTGATAGGTATTGATTAAATCAGTTAGAATTAATCTTCTAGATGATTTACAGAGGTTACTGCTCTTTTACCTTCTATTACGCCATTCAAAGCGTTCAAACTTACTACTAGCTGCACATATGTCTGTCCGTCGCTTGTGACATAGGTGCCACATTCTTGAAATGCTTCGGTATTTATTGACAATTTAATTGCACGACCAGCATTAGATTTTCTTACAAATCCAACCAGTGTACTGTTCTGCGTTTCGTTTTCTTGCTCGTTTGTTTGTTTTGTTTTTTTCATATTTTTCACTCCTGGAGCCCTTGTTTTCTTCGTTGTATTGCTCCGGATACAACAGACTCAACTTATCGCCACGGGTGCTATATATTTTCCAATACAGGTTGCTGAAAGTGAAAATGATGGTGCTAGGTAAAAAGCATGAGACTGCTAGATATTATAACAATGATTCATGACGATAAAATATGCGGGCACTAGTTACAGGCGGTGCAGGGTTTATTGGTTCACACCTAGTTGACAGGTTAGTTAACAGAGGTGATGAGGTAATTGTGATAGATAATTTGTCATCGGGCAGGCTTGATTTCATCCAAAACCACATAGATTCTGGCAAAGTAGATTTCCATAATCTTGATTTGAAAGACATTGAATCTATCAAGGATTCATTTGTTGGCGTCGAAATGGTTTTCCATCTAGCAGCAAATGCTGATATCAGATTAGGAACAAGAATAACAGATACAGATCTGAAAGAAGGTACAATTGTAACATACAACGTTCTAGAGGCAATGCGTCTTGCAGGAGTTTCAAAAATTGCATTCTCTTCATCCTCTGTAGTGTACGGTGAAGATGCTCCAATGCCAACTCCTGAAGACCATGGACCTTGTCTTCCGATTTCACTTTACGGTGCATCAAAGCAAGGAGGAGAAGGCTTGATTGGTGCTTGGGTAGGAACCTTTGGTTTCCAAGCATGGGTGTTCAGATTCGCAAATATTATCGGTGAAAGAGGAACTCATGGCGTTATTTTTGACTTCATTCATAAACTGAAGAAAGATCCAAATCGGCTTGAAGTTTTAGGCAATGGGCTACAAGAAAAATCTTACATGGAAGTAGGTGATTGTGTCGACGCAATTTTGTTTGTAATTGAAAACACTGATGAACAAATGAATCTCTACAACTTGGGTTCAAATGACACATGTAGCGTAAGAAACATTGCGGCTATTGTAATTAGAGAAACAGGATGTGTAGACGCAACTATCGAATATACTGGTGGCGATCGAGGATGGGCTGGAGATATACCAAAAGCAATGTTATCAATAAATCGCTTAGTCAAGCTTGGATTTGGGGTTAACTATGATAGTGAGGAAGCAGTGGCACACACTGCAAGAGTTCTGATATCAGAAATCATGGGTGAATGAAATGATTAGAAGAGACATGGATAACGAAGCAGGTGCCCGTTCAGACGGTCTAATGATAGTGAGTGTGATTTTTATTGCGGCATTTACCTATATTGCGCTCACAACTAATCCGGTATACACTGGTGTTGGCGTTGGTGACAAAGTGCCTGAATTGAATGGTGAAATATGGGACGGTCAATCTTGGGTCGAATTTGATTTATACGAAAATTTAGATTTCACATGGACTGAAGATTCTGAAGATGGAACTTGGTACGTGATAGAATTCATGGACACAAATTGTGGAGCTTGCCAGAAGTCAGCTCCAGATTTTGTCCCTCAGCAAAGCAAATGGCTTGAGCCAGGTAGTAGGTCAATGCCTCCAGATATGGATGTTCAATTCATTGCTGTGGCATTTTCACTGAACCCAGATGCTGATGGTTGGAAATACAGTCAACAAGAAATCAAAGATTTCAGACAAGAATATGACCACATATTCCCGTACATGGATGACTTAGATAACTCAAACCGTGATGTTTGGGGAATTGAATATACTCCTCAATATTTCTTAGTTGCACCTAATGGGATAATAGAATACGCATCTCCTGAAGCAGCTGGAGACTCAGTTTGGGATGCAATGGAAAGCGCTATTCCAAGGGGTGATTGATATGGTTGCAGGATTGGAATGTTTTGATCTAACACTGATGCCACACATTGGCATTATACTTCTCGGGATATTAATTATGACTCCTCTTGGTGAAAGTATAGCCAGAGGTTTCAGTTCAAGGTGGCCTTCACTTGAATCGGCACAAGGTAGAGCACTTGCAGGTTTGATTCTAGTTTCATTTGGTGGTTTTACAGTCTCTGCACATATACTTTGGATGCAGAATAAAGCAGCTGAAATGGGGGGAGGAGCTTTCTGTTCCTCTGGCAACGTTTGTGATTGTGCAAGTGTAATTGGAAATTCAGAATGGAATACGGTTCCATTCTTAGGGCTACCATGGGGATTATTGGGAATGCTAGCGTTTGCTTTATTCATGTGGTTAGCCATAACAATTGCAAAAGAACCAGGTGCTAATTGGGTTATTCAGAACATCAAAGTCGGAGTTAACTTTGGAATATTCGGACTATTCATCGTTCTATACCTAATGTATGCAGAATATGATATCGGTAAAATATGCCAGTTTTGTACAACCGCCCACGTCGCCCATGTAGTGACAACTGTAGGTTTCATCCGTGTAGCAAGAATGGTTGAATCAGGTAATTGGAATGGTAATGAAAAGACCGTTGAGGAAGTGACAGCAAAGGCTCGTCGCAAGCGCGGCGGATATGTTGCTCCAAAGCAAAGTAATGAAGAGGAGTAAACATGGACGAGTCACGCCTTTGGATGATTTTCACAGCAGTCTGTCTCGCATCATTGATCGGATTGTTAGAGTACGAAGGAATGATCAATCTAATTGGTGAAGATGAAAGTAAATCTTCATTGTATGACACTTCTGACGAAGTCCACGCTCTTGGCTACGAATGCTTAGAGAATCACGATGTTGTAATGCACTTTCATCCTTATCTAACTATTATCATAGATGGAGAGGAGTTAGTGATACCTACTAACACAGGAATTGATACAGGCATCTGTCCAAACGCTATGCACATGACTCACACACATGATGCGACTGGTAAAATCCATGTCGAGGGGCATCAAGAAGTCGACGTTCCGCTTGAAGTGTTCTTCGACGTATGGGGGAAGCACTTTGATGAAACAGGAATTTTTGATTACAGGGATGGTTCGATTCAAATGACTGTAGACGGAGTGAATAATACTCAATATGAAAAACTGGTCTTAGCCGATGGACAGAACATTGTAATTACATATACCTCGAATTAAGGTACAAATATTCCTTCGAAGTATAATGCATCTGTATTAGTTGTAACAGGTTCAATTCTGTGAACAGTTACATCTACTCTAGCACTGTCTTGATATTCTTTTCTTAATTCTCTTAGCAATTGATGATGAACTGTAGAAATATCTGTAGCCATTATCATTGTAAGATGCCGATGAGAATCTTCGTCTACTTTGACCGTAAATTCAACCATCCATGATTTCAGTGTTGTCTCATAATCTTCTGCTGTGTCGAAAGTCCTTTCCATGTATGTACATTATCTTCCAACCTTATCAAAGATTCGGTAAAATGCATCATTTTTGACATAAAAAGGAGTAAAATGGTCTTATTCAGTATGATTACTACAATAAAATCACTCTTCTTCCCGATTACTGGAAATTTTGGAAGGCCAAAATACTACCAGCCCTCCTAAAATTAGGCATGATGCTAATATGAACATCAAA
>Ga0160423_10003021_pt1 | contig 14001 bp, 16 predicted proteins | sample CRUFie14St8metaG_FD_108191 | JGI IMG/M metagenome (GOLD analysis project Ga0160423, IMG submission 108191) | Marine microbial communities from the Costa Rica Dome - CRUD Field 142mm St8 metaG | ecosystem: Environmental > Aquatic > Marine > Oceanic > Photic zone | place: Costa Rica: the Eastern...
AGGTTGCTCCGGGTCCACCAGCGACCATTGGTAAAAGCCCATATCGATCGTAATCCCTCGACGTTTTTCCTCGGGTAGCCGGTCGGTGACCTGGCGGGTCAAATACTCCACCAGAGCACTCTTGCCATGGTCTATATGGCCGGCTGTGGCCATGATAAAGGGAAGGTTGCGCATGGGTGTGCGTCCCGACGGTTCCAGTCTCAGTGCCCGGAGTGTGACTTCCAGGCCTTCAGGGCTGCGATCAGCAGTGAGTCCTGTTCCGGCAGGACCGTCCTGAGATTCAGATAAAAGGTTTTTTGTGACACATGCCCAATGATGGGTGTGGGTTGATTCCGAAAAAAGTCAGCGATGCGATCTGCCGGTTGATCGGGCGAGGTGATGCCCAAGCCAAGGGATGGCAAGGCCGTGGTGGGCATGGTGCCACCTCCTACACCTCCGGATAGGTCCACCTGTTCGACCCCATTCAGGTTACCCCCGATGGACTCCAGGATACATTGGGTGCGTGCCTCCAAGACTTCCATTGTGATGCTGAGCCCTCCATAGGCAGGAAGCGCCGGCGTTTCAGGGTGCTCCGGGTCATCCTGAGAGACCAGGTGATGTTCGGCGACCTGCTCCAGCACGCCCAAGGTGACTTTATCGATGCGTAAGGCTCTAAACATGGGGTGTTGCTTGAGATGGTTGATGTGCTCGGTATTCCCCGCGATAATGCCTGCCTGAGGGCCCCCCATCAATTTATCTCCACTGAAGCACACCAGGTCGACGCCTTGATGAATGGCTTCAGCCGGCGTGATTTCACGATCGATGTCAAAATGCTCCTTGGTATCGACCAGTGCGCCACTTCCCAGATCGAAGACCAACGGGCAGTCATGTTCCCTGGCCAGGTCTGCCAGTGCTTTAAGGGGGGGAGAGGCCACGAAGCCTGTCATGGCAAAGTTGCTTTGATGCACCTTGAGAATCATTACCGTGTGGTCGCCGATAGCCCGCCGATAATCTTCCAGTGTAGTGTGATTGGTGGTCCCTACTTCGCGCAGTCGGATGCCTGCCGATTCCAGGATCTCGGGTATTCGGAAGCCTCCACCAATCTGGACTAGTTCACCTCGGGAAAGAATCACTTCGGATTGCGCATCCCTGCGGGCTGCCATGAGGATCAGCATCAGGGCAGCAGCGCAGTTATTGACTACGGTGCTGGAAGGGGACTGACAGATTGTGGCCAGAGCTTTTTCCACCCAGAGACCGCGTCTGCCTCGCTTGCCGGTGCTCAGGTCCAGCTCCAGATTGTTGTAGCCAAGCGATTGGAAAATGGCGCTGTTCAGGTCCAAGGGTAGAGGCGCCCGCCCGAGATTGGTGTGGAGAACGATGCCTGTTGCATTGACGACGCAGCGAAGTCGCATTTGATCGAAGCGACAAAGCCTCTGTTCGATCAATGAGCTGATTTCAACCTTGGCAGGAAGGGTCTGCTGATCACGCCATTGCTGAAGTTGCTCTTGAATCAGACGTTTACGCAACCTTCTGGGGATCGGCAGGTGCTGGGTCTGCTGAATGAGTTGATCCACCGATGGTAAAGGACCGATCGTTTTGTGGGTAGCCTCCATGAGCACGCATCCTGACCGATCTTGCCAGACAATCAAAGTTCGGAATGCTTGGATGAAGGTGCCGAGATGGCGAGGTCACCGGTTGGTTGCCATGCGACGGCGGGGGTTAGAAACTCGAAAATGGAATCTCCGTGTTTCATGGTTTTTCGGCACACCCACCATGGAGTCAATGAAAGTTCATCTCGCTTGGCATGCCCCAGCAGGAACATTCCATCTGGTTTCAGGAGGGAAGGCATGTTTTCCAGGTCGAGTAACTTTTGGGAAAGCGATGTGGAGCGCTGAGAGCGATTCTTATCACCGAAAGGCGGGTCTGCCATGATCAAATCAAAGCGTTCACCCAGGGTGATGAGCTGCGGTATCAGGGTGAAAACATCCTGGGTTTTCATCCGATGGCGGTGGGTTGGCATCCCGCATTTGCTGATGTTCCCCTTGATCCAGCGAGCATGTTTGGAAGACTTTTCCACGCTCAACACCTGGCTGGCCCCTCGACTGAGACTCTCCAGACCCAAGGCGCCACTTCCACTGAACAGATCCAAAACTCGAGCCTCCTGGATTCTCGGGCCCAGACTGTTGAAAATGGCTTGCTTGACCAGGTCAGGGGTGGGGCGCACGCCGAACCCCTTGGGTACTTGCAGGATCTTACCTGCGGCAATGCCTCCGATGATACGCATGGTTTCAGTCGTCGATGATGGTGGATCCAATGATCTGGGTGGGGTGGTGTGTTTCCCCGTTTGATCAGCAGCATGGATGGGGCCCTTTGTGGACTCAATCTTTTTAGGAAATGTGTAAATTGGGATTGTTGGAACTTTCTTGAGCCTGACACAATGTTGCCATGGCCACCGATCAAGGCAAGACGCTCAATGAGTTGGAAGGGGAAATCTACAGTTGGCAAATGGATGTCACTGGCTTTGGCCTGGAAGGTCAGCAAAAGCTTAAACAAGCAACGGTGATGATCAGCCGTTGTGGCGGTTTGGGTGGAGTGGTTGCCTATGAACTGGCTGCAGCGGGGATCGGTAGACTGGTCCTGGCGCATGCCGGAAACATCAAGCCCAGTGATTTGAATCGCCAATTGCTGATGACTCGGCAGGCCATGGGAACGTCTCGAATGGATTCGATTGTGACACGTCTGCGAGATCTCAACCCCGATCTGGAGATCCTTCCCATCAGGGAGAACGTTAGTGAGGCCAACGTGGATAAAATGGTATCCCAGGTGGACGTGGTGGTGGATGCCGCCCCACTTTTTGAAGAGCGCTACGCCATGAATCAGGCGGCGGTTCGCTTCCGCAAGCCCTTGGTGGAATGTGCCATGTTTGAATTGGAGGGGCAGTTGACGGTGATCGAACCGGGTCAGACGCCGTGTTTGCGCTGTCTTTATCCCGAACCGCCGGCGAGTTGGAAGCGGCGGTTCCCGGTGTTTGGCGCAGTTTCCGGAAGTCTGGGTTGTATGGCCGCCATGGAGGTCATCAAATTAGTCAGCGGTTTGGGGAAGCCACTGAGAGGTCAGTTGCTGAGCATGGATCTCCGAGATCCCGCGTTTCGTCGCTTTCGGATTCGACGGGATCCTGCCTGTCCGGTTTGCCGTCATTTGGCCTTCGGATCCGATTCGTCGGAGTCGGCGACCCTGAAATGACCGGTTGAACGACTTCCAAGCCCGTGGTAAACAAGCACCGTGCTGTTCGATCCTGCTTCCAAAACCACGCGTCGGGGTTGGTGTTTCTTTCAGGCTTTCTGCTGGTGGGTCCTGCTGTGTGCATGGGGACTCCCGCGAGTCGCGGCCTGCAAGTATTCGGTACGCGATGTGGCTTTTGTCGATTTGGATCGTCAGGGATTTGAGTGGATTGCGACTGCCAGCAGGGCAGAGCTGGATGTGCTTCGACCCGAATGGCAGCCGACTTCACAAGCTTTGTTCCTCGATTCCAATCTGCAGCCTCGCTGGCTCGACTTGGATCAAACCGATCGCTGGCCAAGTTTTCTGGATCCTGCCTCTTTTCCTGCAGGGGCGTCTTTTCACCTCTACCGACCCGGGCTGCCCTTGTTGGATGTCAGCCCGAGTGCATCGCCCGAAGGCATGGAACAAGCTCAGCGTTGGACCCATCTCGAAGGGCTGGTTAAAAACCCTCTGCGGGAGCGCCTGATCGATCAACTCATGGAGGCCTACGCGGTCATCCTCCTGGTCGAAGGGAAACAAGCTGAGGAGAATCAACGGGTGGCTCAAGCAGCTCAGCGCGCTGCTTCCTTCATCGAAGAGCTCATGCCGGGCATGCCCAAACCCGTGGATGTCCCTCCTCAGGTGATCATGATTCCTCACCAGGATATTGTTAGAGAGCGTGCCTTGATTTGGAGTCTTGGAATGGATTGGCAGGCGACAGAGGAACCTCAGGCGTCGATTCTCATTGGCAGGGGGCGTCGTCTCGGGCCGGCACTCAAGGGCGATGCTATTACGAGCGTGCAATTACAGGAGATGTTGGCTGTGGCCGGTCAGGACTGCGAGTGCGACTTGGATCGCTCCTGGATGCAGGGCCCACGCATGCCCATGGCTTGGGGTCCGGAGCGTCAGCAGGCTTCTTATCAATGGCTGGGATTTGATCCTGAAAACCCTTTGGTCAAAGCCGAAATCAGTCGCATCCTTTCCCGGGGTCGTAACGCAATTCGTGTGGGTTCTGACCCGCATGACACGCAGGGGCTGGACATGCTGCTCCTGGGTTATTCTGAAGAGGTAATCGGCCTTGAACCGACGTCCTCTAGTGTGAGCGAAGGAACTTCATCCCAGGGAGAAGCTCGGATCTCGGCTGCCAAAGAAGTGCCCGAGCAACCCATCCTCGTGGGCGTAGATTCGCCGATTTCGCCATCAAGCGACTCTGCAGACCTTCAGCAACGTTCGGAAGCGACAAAGGCCCCAACTGAATCAGCTGCTTTGGACTTGGAGGTGGAACCCGCAAGAAGCTCTCTCAAACGGCCTATTCAGGTTATGATCGGTTTCAGTGTTCTGGTCTTTCTGGGAGGCTTGAGCTTATGGGTGGCACGCAAGAAAAACCACGGAATTTGATGCTTGGGTTGATTTTCAAGGAAATGTGTTTTCGCAAAATGCAGGCGCTGCTTTGCCTCTGCGGTCTGGCTGCCGTGGTATCGCTCATGACGGCTTATCTGACGACAGAAAAAGCAGCTGATCGTGAAACCAAGCGTATCACGCGCGATCTCGGTTTCAATTTGCGTATCCTTCCCAAGGAAACCGACATGGACCTTTATTGGTTCCAGGGCTTCTCTGATCAGACCATGCCGCAATCCCTGGTCGAAAAACTGACGCAATCCGAAGGTGTTTTCATGACCTACAATCACTTGATGGCTTCCTTACGCCAGAAAATTTCCCTGGGCAATGGGTCGGCCATCCTTGTGGGGGTGGCTCCCACGGTGACTTCGGTTGACAAGAAGAAACGACCGATGGGGTTTTCGCTGGAGCCTGGAACCGCCCATCTGGGGTATCAGCTAGGGGTGCGCCTTGGCCTCAAGGCAGGGGATATCCTGCAGGTCAAGGGGCTCTCCCTGAAGGTGGCTCGAGTGATGGTCGAGTATGGAAACGAGGAAGATGTCTTTCTTTATACCACCTTGCAAGACGCGCAGACCGTGACAGGACTGGAGGGGCAGATCAATGAAATCAAGGCCATTGATTGTCTTTGCCTGACGGCGGACCAGGACCCGGTATCCATCCTGCGTGCCGAATTGGAAAAAAGGCTTCCTGAAGCCAAGGTGATTCAGGATCGAGTCCAGGCAGATGCACGCGCCCGTCAACGACAGATGGTTGAGAAGAAGTTTTCCTTCTTGAGCCCTTTCCTCTTGGTGGCCGGTGCAGTTTGGGTGGCTGTGTTTGCCATGCTCAACGTACGTGAGCGACGCAGTGAAATCGGTATTTGGAGAGCTCTCGGCAAAAGTGGGGGTATGGTGGCCACCCTGTTTCTTGGTAAGGCGCTCCTGCTCGGTGGGGTGGGTGCCCTGATGGGTTTTGCTGTGGGTAATCAGTTGGCTCAGTCGGTGGGTCCTGAGATATTTCAAATTACTGCCAAGGCCATCCATACCGAATGGTCCTATCTTTTTTGGGCCTTGGTCTGGACACCACTGCTCTCGGCCATGGCTGCCTTCATCCCAGCCATGATCGCGGCTTCGCAGGATCCGGCCTACAGTCTCAGAGAATCTTGAATCTCATGCTCATTGCTCAAAATCTCAGTAAGCATTACTCTTCGGCTCAAGGGTGGATCAAAAGTCTCGATGAGATGGATCTTGAAGTGAAGGCCGGAGAGTTCCTGGCGATTCGAGGTCACAGTGGCAGCGGCAAAACCACCTTGCTTCTCACACTGGGTGCCATGTTGCGCCCCAGCTCCGGGAGGGTCGTTTTTGAGGGCCAGGACATGTATCAATGCAGCTCACAACAACGAGCTGCCTGGCGCGCGGAGCAGATTGGTTTTGTTTTCCAGATGTTTCATCTCATGCCTTACCTCAGCGTGCTCGATAATTTGTGCCTTCATGGCCGGGCAAAAGCTGGCTCAACGCAGCGCGCCGACACCTTGCTGGATACCTTGAATTTGAAACATCGGGTGAACCATTTGCCCCATCAGCTCAGTGCGGGGGAGAGGCAACGAGTGGCCATGGCCAGAGCCATGATGGCGTCTCCAAAATTGATCCTTGCGGATGAACCCACTGGCAACCTCGATCCTCGCCATGCAACTGAAGTCTGTGAGCATTTGAGAAAGTTTCGCGACTCAGGTGGTACGGTGATCCTGGTGACTCACGGGGAGCTGGCCTCTTCCTTTGCTGACCGAACGATCTTTCTGGAGCAAGGCCGATTATTGGAGACCGTCGAGGGCCATGCACAGACTGCTCCTTGAAACATTTTCTCAAATTCTATGATTGCCGAATTCCTTCGATCCAACTTTTGTCCACTGTCAGTACGCAGCCTAGGCGTTTTTTTAAATGGGCCCACAGGATACTTGATCTGCTGCTGGTTTCTTTCGATTGCTGCACTGCAGGCAGCTAGTGGGGACTGGCCAACTTATGGGGGAGATCATGCCAGAAGCGGTATTCAGACCGATCGCCTTGCGCCCCCTCTGAAATTGGCTTGGCAATTTGTTCCCAAGCAACCCCCGCGTCCTGCCTGGCAGGGAGAGGCTAAATGGGATGGGTGGAATAAGGTGTATGATCTGAAACACCGACAGGATTTCGATCATGCCTTTCATATCGTCGGTGATGAGGATGCCCTCTATTTTGGATCCTCTTCCGAGGATAAGGTGATTTGCCTTGGCGCTCAGGACGGAAAAATTCGATGGACATTTTTTACCGAGGGACCGGTCCGTCTGGCACCGACCTTAGTAGGAGAGAGTCTTTTTGTGGGGTCTGATGACGGTCACATTTATCGTTTGGGCGCAACTGATGGTACCCTTGAGTGGAAAACGCGACCTGGCCCCAGGGACTATCGTATTCCCGGAAATGGTCGGCTCATCTCGGCCTGGCCCGCTCGCACCGGTGTTCTGGTTCAAGAAGGTGTGGCCTATGCTGGCGTGGGTATGTTCCCCTCTGAAGGAGTCTATGTATGCGCCATGAATGCTGAAAATGGCGAACTCTTGTGGAAGACCGAGCAAAAAGATCTCCCCGCTCAGGGTTATCTGGTGGCTTCTTCATCCCGATTGTACGTGCCGACTGGACGCAACAATCCTGTGGTGCTTGACATTCAGGAGGGCAAGCGACAACAGGTCCTGAGTGGCGATGGGGGTAGTTATGCTCTACTGACAGAGGATGCCTTGGTATTTGGGCCGGGCAAAACAGGTCAATTGCGTTGGGTGGAGCCAGGCAGCAATGATCAGTTAGCGACCTTTCAGGGCAATCACATGATCGTCTTTCGAGGGCGCTCTTATTTGCATTCGGACACTTCATTGCAGGCCATTGATCGTGAGCGCTATCTGGAATTGGCACGTCAAAGACGTGATCTGTATGCCTATCGACAAAGGCTGAACGACCAGCTCAAACAACTCAAAAAGGATTCTCCCGGCGATTTGGCGGAAAAAACAGAGGCGATTCAAAAAGAGCTGGTGGATATCGCTCGCTCACTCGATCAGATCGGTCAGGACATGGAAGGTTGTTTGTTGTGGAATGTTCCCTGCGATTACCCTTACAGCATGATTCTTTCAGGGGATATTCTCTACACCGGGGGCAAGGGTAATGTGGGAGCCTTCGACGCTCAATCAGGTGAATCACTTTGGCAGGGTGAGGTCCAGGGCCGTGCTTTGGGGCTGGCCAGCGTGCATGGCCGCCTTGTGGTGAGCAGCGATACTGGACACATTCAGTGCTTCGAGCCTTGAAGATGCTTACAGCCTTACTTCCTCAATGCAATAAAGGTGCTCCAGAGTGCGGATGAAAAGCTTGCTTCCTACCATGGCTGGGGTGGCCATTCACATTTCGTTGAGGGAATTCACATGCCGAACCTCGAAAGTATCTCCAGCAGGGATCACGTAGGTGTCTCCGTCTTCGCTGAGAGCAAAAGGTGATCCCAATAGGCCCAGGGTGAAGCGGTGAATGCGGTTTTCCATCGGGGATTGAAACGCTCTTTCGGATAAACTTCAGAAACATCTGCGGCATTTTTCGTGCTGAAAAAACCAAAGTCCCAGAGCACATAGAATCTGCCCTGATATAGCAAGCTGGAGGGATTTTAGGGCGCTGCGCTGTCGACCATCCATTCGATCCACTGATTTTGGTGAGTGCCTTCCTCCAAGGTGATGTCTCCGGAAGCCCCGGGTCGTATGGCATAGATGGGTTTGTTGGGGCGCAGTTTGTCTTCCACACAACCGGCGGCAATATAAAGGCGTTTTTCATCGGCAAATGGTGTGGGGTTACAAATGGTCGACATGCCCCGGATTGTCCAAAGGGGTTGTCCCATCAGATCGTAAGAACGGGTTTTGTTCACTCCGGTGGTAATGGTTTCAGTGCGCATGTCGTTCTCCCAGACAAAGGGAGCCGAAAAGTTGCAGGGCTCATCCCTGAGGACTTTCCACTGTTCTTGTCCGGATTTTTTGTCATAGGCCGCCATCCAGGATTGTTCCTCATTTTCTTTGACAATGATCATCCACTGATCATGCAGTATGGGCGAGCTGGACGTGCCCCACGGAGGCGCATGGCTGTGGGTGGCCACTTATGCTTCCAAACAACGGCTCCATTCCAATCCAGGCAATAAAGTCCCATGTAGCCAAAGTAGACATAAATATGTTTCCCGTCGCTCACCGGCGTCTCCGAAGCGTAGGTATTTTTAACATGTATGGTGCTGCTGGGTGCAGCCTCATGCAAGGCGCTGGTCCACCGAATCGAGCCGCTTTGAGTGTTTATGGCTTCCACCACCCAGGCATGGACATTCTTGGAGGGTTCGGGACTTTTTCCGCCAAAATAGAGACCCTTGATCGGTGCTTCAACCTCGCCATGACTCTTGACCGAAACCATGAATACGGTCTCATCCCAGACAATCGGTGACGACCAACCTCTGCCTGCCATGGTTTGTTTCCAGGTGACATTCTCCTTCTCGCTCCAAGTCATGGGCAGGTCAGGGTTCTGGCTCACACCTCTGGAATCTGAGCCGCGAAACGAAGGCCAGAAAACCTCCCCTGTCAGATTCAGCAAGGGGTTGCAGAGCAAGGAAACAAAGAGTGTGGTGAACCATTTGTTTTGAGTCATCCAACGGGTCAGAGCAGGAAGCCGATCGGGTTTCAACTACTCATTCAGCTGCTTGATAGCTTCGGCAAGCTTCTCATTGGGGTTAATTAAATCTTTTTTGGCTTCCAAAAGCCGAGGATCCTGATGAACCAGGTTTTGTTACCATCTAGCGATGAAATGATTAAGCCTGATGGAATAAAAGCCTGTGCCTCTGTGCATCAAGCTGGCTTTGCCTTAACCGTTTGACTTGCCCATCGACCGGGCTTAAATTCGCATCAAGATGTTAGTTGTCCGCTCCAATCCGGTTGAGCTTGAGAAAGATAGAACACAGAAAGTGTGTTTTTCATCGGATTGGTCCACCTTATCGGCCCCTGTTGAATCTTTTTTGCGGGCGGTCGGATCCCAGCTTCGAGAACAAGTTCTCGCCTTCGAGCCGGAAATCGCATCCTTCGCTGAGTATGCCCTGCTCAATCAAGGCAAACAGTTGCGTCCCACTTTGGTAGGATGTGCCGGAGAAGCCGACCAGGGCTTCGAACCTGGCTTGGTGAAAGTCGCTGTCATCATTGAGATGATTCACCTGGCTACCTTGGTCCATGATGATATCATGGATCAGGCGATTCTACGCCGTAATCGCCCCACTTTGTGTGAGCATTCTGGCAATGAGGTCAGTGTTCTACTTGGTGATTGCCTTTTTTCACGTGCCTTGGAACTAGCTTCCGAGTTCCCTACCACGGATGTCTGCCGACTGGTATCCCAAGCCACGCGCAATGTTTGTTCCGGTGAAATTCTCCAAACCCTGCGTCACAAAAAACGCATTCTCAATCAGGAGGACTACCTTCGCACCATTCGTCTCAAAACCGCCGAACTCTTTGCCCTGAGCTGTGAGTTGGGTGGTTCGCAGATCGGTCTGAGCACGCGGCATCGCGACGCATTGAGAAACTTTGGCTTCTCCCTTGGAACAGCCTACCAAATCTACGATGACTGCCTCGACATTTTCGGAGATGAGTCTGAGGTAGGTAAATCGCTTGGCACGGATCTTCAGACTGGGAAGTGCACGCTACCCATCCTTTTGCTGCAGGAGGCCATGGGTCCTCAGGAAAAAGAGGTTCTCCTTTCGAAGCTTTTTGTCTGGGATGGAAGCCAGCGTGACTGGCTGATGGGTCTTTTCGCTCGTCACCAAACCTTGGAGGCGTGTATTCGCGTCATTGAGCGACATCTTTACGATGCCGAGCATGCGCTTAAACTTTTGAAAGGCGATGGTCATGGTCTCTCATTGGAGCCGTTGTTGAAGTTCTTATCTTCCCAGGCAATGCGACTGGGCCACTGAACCCAAAAATAGACCTACCTCTTTATGGAAGCAATCACCCGCAAGATCAGAAGGGATGATGCTTCCACCGCCTCCTTACCATCCACGGCTGTCTCTCTGTCAGATCTTGACGATGCTTGTCTGGTAAACGCTTCCCAACGGGGTGAGCTTGCCGCTTTTGATGAATTGATACGACGTTACCACTCTCGTATCTACTCGACGCTCTATCACATGACCTCGAATCACGAGGATGCTGATGACCTGACTCAAGAAAGTTTCATTCGGGCTTTCAAGGCACTCAAAAGGTTCAAGGGAGATGCTTCTTTCTATACCTGGACCTATCGTATCGCGGTGAACCTCACCATCAACTTTCTGAAGAAGCGCCATCGAAGAGCTTATCACTTAAGCCTGAACGACATGGATATTCAGGTGGAAAACCACCCGGAGCTGGTTGCGTTGATTTACAACAAAACCCCACGAGTTGAGGTCCGTATCCATGAATTGCAGCAAAATTTGAACGAAGCCATGCTGCAACTGTCAGAAACACATCGTCTGACCGTGACGTTGCATGATATCCAGGGGATGTCACATGAAGAGATTTCAAAAATCATGGACTGCAACGTAGGAACGGTTCGCTCTAGACTTTTTTATGCCAGGCAGCAATTGCAGGGATACCTGGCTGACTACTTGCCCCGACCCTAGTTCCACGGACATGAAAGAACAGCATACACAAGACCAAGAGGCTCTCAGAAAACTGATTTCCTTGAAGCGTCATGAAACACCGCCGCCCGGCTACGGGGATCTTCAGGCTTCTCGGATCATTTCCAGGCTCGAGGTCGATCGAATTGCACATCGCGATCCCTTTTTGTGGCGCATCTTCAGAAACCTGTCCTTTCGGCCAGCGCTTTCCGTTGTTTACAGCCTTGTGATGATTGCCTTGGTGTGCTTCGGTCGTGATGTGGCTGAAGTGCCCTCAGTAAACCCCCAAACCTTCCAGGCAGGGGTTTTGAGTTTTCAAATTTCAGGTGCTGCCTGGTTTCGTAACTCAACGGATTCATCCCAGCATTCCATGAAGTTACCTTCCAGGGTAATGACTGCCGGCTTGATGGGAAAGAGGAGTCGCTCAAGCATTCAGCCAACGCTTCAGTTTACCGGAAGCGGGTTGTCTCCACTTACCCAACCCATGGGATACCCCTTGCTCCAGCCTTGACCTTTTATCCCGGTCTCAAGCAAATCTGGCAGAGATTCCTTGTTTTGCTCTAAATAGGCATTTCATGATGCCAGGAAGTTGCCTGCTCGTAGGCGTGGGCGGCTTGAAGGAGCGTCTCTTCCTCAAAAGGTTTGCCCATGAGTTGCAGGCCTATGGGAAGCTTTGGATCTGAGGAGAATCCGCACGGCAGGCTGATCCCACAGTTTCCGACAAGGTTGGCGGAAATCGTAAAAATATCCGTCAAATACATCTGAAGTGGATCCGCCGCTTTCTCACCAATCTTGAATGCAGTGGAGGGAACGGTGGGAGTGAGGAGAAGGTCGACTTGCTTGAAAGCCTGTTCAAAATCTTTTCGGATGAGTGTACGGACCTTTTGCGCCCTCAAGTAGTAGGCGTCGTAATAACCGCTGCTAAGCACGTAGGTGCCCAAGATTATGCGCCTCTTGACTTCGGCACCGAAGCCCGAGCCTCGAGTGTTGGCATAGAGTTCTGCAGGATCCTTGCCTTCCTCGCGGTGTCCATAACGGATACCATCAAAACGCGCCAGATTGGCACTGGCCTCTGCCGTGCAGATGACATAATAGGTGGCAATGGCGAATTCTGTGTGAGGAAGGGAGACTTCCTGGATTTCTGCTCCCAGATTTTCGAATTGCTGGATCGCTTGATCTACCGCCGAGCGAGTCTCTTCAGCGAGACCGTCGACAAAATACTCCTTGGGCATACCGATTCGAAGGCCCTTGATATCTTTGCCAAGTGCCGAGGAGTAATGACCGACCGGAGCCTGAACACTGGTGGAATCCTTGGGGTCGTATCCCGCGATGGTTTCAAGCATGATGGCAGCATCTTCGACCGATCGTGTTAAAGGACCGATCTGGTCGAGAGAAGAGGCAAAGGCTGTCAGTCCATATCGTGATACGCGGCCATAACTGGGTTTGAGACCCACGCAGCCACAGAAAGATGCAGGTTGGCGGATCGAACCCCCTGTGTCCGATCCCAAAGCCGCTGCGCAAAGGCCCGCGCTGACTGCCGCTGCAGAACCCCCGGAGGAGCCCCCTGGAATGAATGCCTCATTCCACGGATTGCGTGTCAGCCCCAGGCTGGAGGTTTCGGTGGAACTCCCCATGGCGAATTCGTCCAGATTGGCTCGACCTACCAAGAGCGCCCCTGCCTCTTTGAGGGCTGCAATCACCGTGGCATCATAAGGGGATACGAAGTTTTTGAGCATGTTGGACGCGCAACTCAAGGGGTGACCTTGCTGCGCAATATTGTCTTTGATGGCAATGGGAATGCCCAACAGCGGTTTGTTTTGTAGCGCTTGTCCTGATTGAATCGTCTCCTCGATCTGGAGTGCCTGCTTCCTGGCATCCTCTTGGTCCAGGTGTGTCAACGCATGGATGCGTGGGTTATGGGTTTCGATGCGTTCCAGGAAACTGTCGAGCAGTGAGTGAACACTCTGCTCACCGGATTGAATGCGTGCAGCTTGGCTTCGGATGGAATGGCTTGAATGTTCGTTCATGGCCTTGCTTGTCGTTGGGAGTTTGCAGGACGTTTACTCCACGATCTTGGGAACCATGAACAGACCATTGCCCTGAACGGGTGCGTTGCACAGAGCTTCCTGTTGAGATAGGGAAGGCTTTACCGCATCGGGCCGGGTGACATTGGTCATGGGGATCGGATGCGCTGTTGGCGCCACATCATCCCCCAACTCCACCGATTGAAGTTGTTCCACGTAACTCAGAATTTGAGCAACCTGTGTTCCCATGGTTTTGAATTCTTCCTCGGTGAGATTCAACCGCGCCAGCTTGGCAACATAGTGAATGTCAAACGTTTCCTCCGACATGCCAACAACATTGTCCGACGGTCTTGAAATCAGCAAGACCAAAGCAGGTGTTCAGTCCATGGACGTATGTTGCGGTCGCCAGATTGTCACAATTCAAGGCTCGATTTTGAATGCAAGTTATTGAACCATCTTTCAACAGAACCAAGAACTCCCTTAGTTCTTACACGCTTAAGTTAAGTTTCCTGTGAAAGGAACGCTTGAGCTCGTTGATCATGGCCATTGAAATAGAACGCCGATTTCTGGTAGATCCCATGGGGGACTGGCGACATACCTCCAGAAAGGAAACGTGTCGGCAAGGCTATATTCAGACATCGGCTCCCTGCTCCATGAGGGTACGACTACTGGGAAACCGAGGATTCATAACCCTCAA
>Ga0160423_10003022_pt1 | contig 14000 bp, 13 predicted proteins | sample CRUFie14St8metaG_FD_108191 | JGI IMG/M metagenome (GOLD analysis project Ga0160423, IMG submission 108191) | Marine microbial communities from the Costa Rica Dome - CRUD Field 142mm St8 metaG | ecosystem: Environmental > Aquatic > Marine > Oceanic > Photic zone | place: Costa Rica: the Eastern...
CCCGAAATTATAGACGAAACCGCTATTTTTATTAGTTATTTAGTTGATGAAAATGGAAACATAAGTAAGCCCTCTGAAAATTTTGATTCATTAACTAATTTGCTTCAAAATTTTGAAGTTGGTAAAAATTTAATTATAAGAAATGATATACCTACTGCTGTAAATGCCCAAGTAGCGGGTAAACAAAAAATTACAGCTATAGGGAGACAATTACCTATTGCGTATTCTCAAACAGGTTCTTCAGATGGGGCAAATGTAAATACATTAAATTTTAATAGTGATTTAAACCAAAGTGGAACTCCTCGTATGGAAGGTACCATGGTTAGAGGAGTATTTACCCCAACAGTTAATACATTTCAAACCGTAACAAATTATAATTCACCTATTAGTGAACCCGATTCTTCAGTTGCTAGTTTTGATAGTACGGCGGGAACTTATACTGTGATTTCCTCAGCAGTAGGAGATGTACAAACAATATTTTTTGAAGTTAGTATTGGACTTAGATTAACCCCTCAGGGGCCTGCAGTTGGGAATAATCAAACAGGTATTCAAACTAGGGATGTTACTGTAAGAATAAAAAGAGATTCTACAGTAATAGGTACTAAAACTTATACAATACAAGGATCTAATGTTAGTGGTGAATCATCAGTTTTTAACTTTGAATCTGATCCTTTAACTATAGGACAGTTATCTCCGTTTTTTACTAGTGGGGATCCTGTTTATACAGTTGAAATTCAATTTGAAGATACTACATTTTGTACTGCTGATTTTATTCAATTTAAAATATTAAACCAAACACCCTCTCCTTCAAACCCAGAAGTAACTCCTAATTATTGGTCAAATAACTCAGGAACAAATTTTTATTTAACGGCTTCAGCAAATTTATCTATTAATTATGGTAATACCCAAAATTCTCAAAATGTTTTAGATGAAATAGAACCAGGGTTTAATTTTTCTCCGATCCAAACCCCATTCTTACCTCGTCCCGGAGATAGAATTAGATTTGAATATAATAAAGAAACTGAATACACAATTTATGAAGTAATTGAACCTGATGGTGATGTAGAAGGTTTGTTAAGATTAAAATTAAATGCTTTAGTACCTACTACTGTAAATCTAAATAATTTTGTACTTCATAGAGTTGATTCTAGTGATCCTGCTTATATAATTGTAGATGTTCCTAAAAACCAACTAGTAAGCAGTAACGAAAATTTTAAAGGTATTCTTCTTCCTGAGTATCCTACTAAAAAATTAAGAGACAATATAGATAAATTAGTTTTAGAATTAAAGGAAAAAGGGATATTACCTAATACTTAATGGAAATTAAAGATAATAATATTTATAAACATATATTTATAAACAATGGGATATTTAAATAATTCAGTAGTAACAGTAGATGCTATTTTAACAAATAAGGGTCGAGAGCTCTTAGCAAGAGGTGATGGTTCTTTTAAAATCACCCAATTCGCTCTTTCAGATGATGAAATTGATTATAGCTTATATAATCCAACCCATCCTTCAGGAAGTGCTTTTTATGGACAGGCTATTGAAAATATGCCTTTACTAGAGGCTTTTCCTGAAACTACTCAAAATTTAAGATATAAATTAGTAACTTTACCACGAGGTACAGCTAAAATGCCTATTTTAGATATAGGATTTGCTTCTATTACTTTAAAACAGGGTGCATCTTTAGCTATTACTCCTCAAACCCTAAATTATTTAGGTAACAACCAAGTATTTGAAGCTAATGGTTATACTGTTACTATAGCGGATGTTAGAGTATTAAGTACATTTAATGGTGTAGGCATTCAAACCGAAGAAGCAGTACAATTAAATCAAACTGAAACATTAGGTACTAATGTATCTAAAACTGTTGTAGGTACAACTATTAATTTAACAGCTACTACAGTTAATACATTATTTGGCTCTAGTACTGAATTAAATACTTCACTCCAAATAGTTGGTAGAGATAGTGGAGCACGAATTACAGTCCCAGTAAAAATTACAAAAACTAATTCATAATGTCATTTAAAAGATTCGATCCAGAAGATTTTTTAGTAAGCGCAGATAGTATTACCGCAGGTGCATGGACTAATAATTCTCCTACTTTAACAGAATTTAACACATCATCAGTTCAAGAGTCATCTACTAGTGGTAATTACTACTTAAGTGTATATCAAACCCAATCTACTGCAGTAGGAGCTGAAGTACAATTTAATATTGCTTTTGGGGATGCTGCGGGTTCTGGTTCAGTTTTATATGATCCTGGAATTGATGGTAAATCATATACCTCTACAGTATTTGGACAATGGCAAAATATTGTTTTAGGAGATGAAAATACAGATTTTGTATTTGGAGGTGTTACACCAACTGTACAAAGTTTTTATGTAATATCCGTAGATAGATCTAAATTTAAAGGTAATATATTCCCAGGAACACTAGATTTAAGAATCCAAAGTTCCAGTGCATTTGATTTAAGATTAACTGATAATAGTAAAGATGTTACTACAGTAACTTTCAATGAAGCTGGAAGAGTATTCCAAATTGTTTCAGGATCTAATGGTCAAGCAGTAGGATCAGCCGCAACTCCAGGTGATGCTGTTGCTAATGGTATGACTGTATCAGGTTCATATGGTTTATTTCTCCCTGATGTAGGAGCTATTGTATTAAATACAGCTGCTTTAGATATAACAGGAAGTTCAGGAGGCATTGAGTTAGGTACTTTATTTAATTCTAATACTGCAGATAATAACCCCGGGCTTTTATTTAGTAGAATTTCATCTTCAGCTAATTTTACTTTAAATAGTCAAGAAAACGTCACTTCAGATTTTGTTTTTGTAAGAGCAAGAAATTCAGAATTTAATTATTCGGCTAACCCATCATTTATTTCAGGTTCAACAGGTGAAGTACTTTATAATGATTTTATTAATTCACCACAAACTTTTATTTCTACTATAGGAATGTATAATGATGCTAATGAATTATTAGCAGTAGCTAAATTAAGTAAACCCCTTAAAAAAGACTTTACTAAAGAAGCTCTTGTACGAGTTAAGCTAGATTTCTAATGAATGAGTTACTTAAAACCACTCAACAGTACAGATGTAGTAATAACCCCATTTGAGGTTAATAAAGGATTTTCTTTTATTGGAAGATTAATAACTTCATCTGCACCTTATGGAGGAGTAAATTATGGTACAGGTTCCTATGGGGCCTTTACTATATTAGGAGATACTATAAATCAAAACAGTATAGATAGATTTTTAGCTGTAGATACTACTCAAGATACATTTTTTGATATCAATACTGAACCTACAACAGGATATCAAACTACATATTTTCAAAAATTAGTATTTAGTTCTATTAAACAATTATACTATTCTAATTTTACAACTTCTTCATTTGGAGATGCTTTAACCACAGCTAGTATAGTTCCTGGAGAGACTTCTGAAGGAGATAGATTAATAGGACCTGCTTCTTCTCGTGGGAGATTTTATAATTTCCCCCAAACTACCATTACAGCTAGTAGATATTTCCCTACAGAATCTGAAGCTTCGTTAGGAGTTTTATCTATACCCTCTAAATTATATGGTAATTTTATACAACCTGATAGTTTTGTACTAGTATTTAATTCTGGTTCGGATACTAGTGTTACTTATGAAGTAACAGATGATGGGGAAGGAAATTTATTACTAGATAATAATAATTGTGGTAATATTATTTATGATCAAGGTGTAGCTATTTTAACAAGAAGTGGCTCTATAAATAATAGTTTATTTGCAGAGGATTTTGTAAGTGCTTCTAATATTAGTTGTTCATTCTCATCTTCTTTTAACATATACGAAACTCAATATAAATGTACTCTTAGAGCAAATGAGTATAATTATTCACTAAATCCTAGTTTATTAAAAAACTTCGGACAAAATAAAATTTTATATTCAGGAAGTAATGAATATAATAATTATGTAACAGGATCAGATTTTAGTCCTTATATTACGACTATAGGATTATATAACGAAAATCAAGAATTATTAGCTGTAGGGAAGCTAGCTCAACCTCTTCCTACATCACAAACCACAGACACCACCATACTTATAAACATAGATAGATAATCTCATGGCAAAACAACTAAAAAAAATATTCAGTGCTGGAACTGATGAAGTAGTACAAAATTTTACTATTAATTCTTGGCACGTTTCCCAATCAGTAGACGCACTCACTGGTGATGATGATTATGATATTATTATAAGTGGTAGTTTAGAAGTAACGGGAAGTGTTCAAATTGAGGAATTACCTACAGATGGCACACTTACTAATTTTGTAGTTATTGATACTGCCACAGGAATTTTAAAGAAAAGAACTGGTGGAGATGAGGGTTCAAGTGGTTCTTCTGGAACCTCGGGTTCAAGTGGAACATCAGGTTCTAGTGGTTCTTCCGGAACTTCAGGTACTTCTATACAGGGTCCTGCAGGTACTTCGGGTTCATCAGGTTCTTCGGGTACTTCAGGTTCATCAGGTACTTCGGGTTCAAGTGGAGCAGGAGCAACAGGTTTAGATTCTCACGTACTTTATTTTGATGGAGATAATAACCCTGCGGGAGATGCTGATCATAGATGGGATGATATTAGTGGTTCCCTCAAACTTATATCTTCAGCAAGCGGAACATCAAATATTCCTAATATTATTTTATCTAGTAGTAATACTTCTCCCCTTGAAGGAGAAACTTTAGGGGTAATTGCTGGTCAAAATTATGGTGTAGGAAGTACAGTTAATACTACTCTTATTAAATTTATTGCAGATGGAAGATGGCAGACATCAGATCACCCTACCGCTATAGAATTCCACACTACTACAGATGGGAATACTACACCAGATACTAAAATGGAAATTGCAGAAAGTGGTAAAATTAAATTCCATAAATATAATACATCTACTTTTTATGATACTGCTCCTGTTTTTAATTTAGGATTAAATTCTTCTGGTGAAGTAGTTCAAGTTAGTTCTAATTATTCAGGATCAAATTATGATATAGTAACAGCAACCAGAATTGATTATAATAGTAATACTAATGAAGATTTAACGGGTGCAGCTTCTTATCAATTAATAGTAGATGCTACTATGGCTGATAATCCTGCAGCTAATAAAATTCAGATAAATAGTGCAACTAAAGCTAGTGTAAGTAGAATTAAAGTTAATATAGGAAGTTTCACTCAAGAAATGAATGTAATGACTCCTGTTTCTATGTCTCGTGTTTTAATTGGTAATACTAATGCAGGTGCGGGTCAGGATTGGGCTGTTTATAATTTAAAAAGTGCTACAATATCTAATGATGCTATTAAGGGAGATTTTTTAGATGCTACTGTAGAACATGTTGAAGATGAGGGAGGTGCAACATTTACTTTAGCTCAAGGACTTGAAGTTTTTAGATTTAGACCTATTAATACAACTAGTACTACTACTATATACCCTATATCTAATTACTATACTAGAATTACTTTTGGTAATCTATCGGGTACAAATGATGTTTCTTCAACTTTATTTGGATTTTTTGTAGATGAAACTTTTAGACAAACTCTAACTTCAGGGGATAAATTAATTGTAGAAGCTAAATGGTTTGATAATACTGGTACTACTGGTACTACAGGACCCACTATTAATTTTATTACATTTAATGATCCTTCTACTGCATCTACAGCATTAAAAAGAAGATTTTTAACTCACTTCCCAACACCAAGTTCACCAGAGGTATATCAATTATCCACTACAGATGCAAATTATGGTGTACCCCACGTATTCCAGTTTATGTATTGGGAACGTTCTTCAGATGAATATGGTTTAGTTCCTTTAAATGCTTATGATACTTCATTCCAATCAGTAGGTTTATAAAATAAAAAATGAATTGGTTATATAAAGAAAAAGAAATTACTGATATATCGCAATTTCCACCTAATACTTTTGGATTTGTGTATGAAGTAATTACCCCCGAGGGTAAAAAATATGTTGGTAAAAAAGCGTTATACCATAATCGTAAACGTAAACTCACAAAAGTTGAACTGAGCGAACAATCAGGACGTGGGAGAAGAAAATTATTTGTGGTTGAAAGTAAAGAAAGTGATTGGAAAAAATATTATGGTTCAAATAAACATCTTAAAAACCAAATATCTAAAGGAGAAGTTACGCTGAAAGATTTACAAAAACAAGTTCTTGAAATAGGGTTTAATAAAAAACATCTTACATATCTTGAAACTAAATATCTCTTCCAGCTAGGGGTATTAGAGAATCCTAATTTATACTATAACGATAATATTTTAGGGAAATTCTTTACAAAAGACTTTGATTTCTAAATCTCCCATCGTACATTTACTTACATGATAAATCATCTACTAGTAACACTAGTTGATTCCGTTCTAGGAAAAGGTAAACAAACCTCAAGGGGTAACTATGCTTACCATTGTCCTTTCTGTAAGCACCACAAACCTAAAATGGAGGTGAATTTTACAGAAAATAAAAAAGGACATAATCCTTGGCATTGTTGGGTATGCAACACCAGAGGAAAAACAATTCCTAGTTTATTTAAGAAAACGGAAGCATATGATAAGATTGCGGAAGCTAAAAAATTAATCCCCCAGGGTTCATTTGTAGAAGAAACAATTATAAAACATGATTTATTTCTCCCTAAAGAATTTACTCGATTTATAGACAAACCTACCAGTTTAATGGCCCGACATGCTTTAGCTTACTTAAAGCGTAGAGGAGTTACAATGGAGGATATGATTAAATATAATATGGGATATTGCGAAGAAGGAGAATATCAAAATATGATTATTATTCCTTCATATGATGCCCAGGGTAATTTAAATTATTTTACAGCTCGCAGCTTTGAGAAGAAACCATTTAGGAAATATAAAAACCCATCAGTATCCCGTGATATTGTACCGTTTGAAATGTTTATAAACTGGAGTAGCCCGTTAGTATTATGCGAAGGACCATTTGATGCCATAGCCATCAAACGGAATGCTATCCCGCTTTTAGGAAAAAATATACAATCTAACTTAATGAAAAAAATAGTATCTTCTAAAGTTGAAAAAATTTATATTGCTTTAGATAGTGATGCTATTAAATCTGCTTTAAAATTTTGTGAAACATTTATGGATGAGGGTAAAGAAGTTCATTTAATTGAAATGGACGATAAAGACCCTAGTGAGTTAGGATTCGAACGTTTTACTGAACTTATTCAAAAGTCTGTTCCATTAACTTTATCTGGACTTTTGAGTAGAAAATTATTTATATGAGTACTATAAAAAAACACTATGGTCGAATATTAGAAATTTCTGATGACCATAAACAAATAACCCTTCCTGATGGGAGATATTACCAAAGAAATGGAGAATACTACCCTTCAGTAACTTATGTTTTAAGTCACTACCCTAAAGGTAAATTTTTTGAAGACTGGCTTAAAAAAGTAGGATACTCGGCGGATTATATTGTTAAAAAAGCAAGTGAAGAAGGCACTCAAGTCCACGAAATGATTGAAGCTTACCTTAATGGTGAAGAATTAAAATTTTTGGAACACGGTATTCCTATGTATCCTACTAATGTTTGGCAAATGTTTTTACGATTTGTTGATTGGTGGGAAGAATATAATCCAACGTTAATTGAAGCTGAAGCCCATTTATTTTCAGATGAATTAAAAATAGCAGGTACTTGTGATTTAATTTGTGAAATTAATGGTGAGTTATGGGTAGTTGATTTTAAAACATCAAATCACCTCCAAACAACTTATGATTTACAAACTGCTATTTATGCTCAATGTTTTAAAGAATGTTTCGGTAAAAAAGTAGACCGTGTTGGGGTATTATGGCTAAAATCTTCTAAAAGAGGACCTAAAAAGGGTAAAATGCAAGGTAAAGGATGGGAAATGTATGAATCATCTAGGTCACAAGAAGAAAACCTTAACATCTATAGAGCAGTACGACAATTATTTGATATAGAAAACCCAAAACATAAACCTGCATTTACAGAATTCAAAACCACAGCTAAAAGAAATTTGTAATATTTATGACAAATATTTTACTGTGAAATTATACGATATTTTAAAGGAAATACAAAGTAAATCTAAAGCTGTTATATTAGCTGGTGCTCCTGGGGCTGGAAAAGGATATACTTTAAGAGGTTTAGATTTAGGAGGATTAAAAACATTAAACGTAGATGATATCTATGTTCCTATGTTAAAAAGAGCTAATATAACATTAGATCTAAAAAATGCTACTCCTGAAGAAAGGAGCGCCCAAGCTAAAGCTATGGCAGCGGCTAATAAAGAATTTAAAGCTAATTTAGATTCTACTATAGATAATAAAGAATCATTTATATTAGATGGTACTGGAGCTTCATTTAATCAAACTTCTAAACTAAAAAATCAATTAGAAGAAGCGGGATATCAAGTATTTATGTTATACGTTTATACTGATCTAGAACGTTCTTTAAAACAAAACCAAGACCGTTACGAAAAATCAGGTGGTAAAGATAGAAGCTTAGCCCCAGGTATTGTAATGAAAACTTGGAAGGATGTAACTCAAAATTATGAACCATATAAAGATTTATTTGGATCTAATTTTGTTTCTGTAGCTAATACTTTAGAAGACCAAAAAGTTTCGGATTTAGAAGATATAATTAAAACTTATCTTACTCCTTTTACACCTAAGGGAACTAAACCTAAAACTCCTAAGCAACAAGCTAGTTCGGATGCTCGTAAAGCTAAAGATGCTGAACAAATAAAAGCTATGTTAAATGATAAGTTTATAAAAAATGTAGTAAACAATTCAGTATCTAGGGAAGAAGCACAATCTAAACTTAAAGCATTTTTATCCTAATGAATCCTTTATCAATTGAAATTTTAAAAGGTCTTATAGACGAAAATGAATTACCTAATAGAAAAGAGGTAATAGGAATGTTTGGGGGAGGTTTCAAGCCTCCCACAGTAGGTCATTTAGAAGTAGTAAAACGAGCTTTAGATGAAAATCCCGAAATGGATAAAATGATTATATTGGTAGGAAGTGGAGTAAGAGACTCCATTAGCCAAGAAGAATCAGTAGCTATTTGGAAAATTTATCAAAAATATCTTGGAAATAAAGTTGAAATAATCCCCTCTCCCCCAGGTAAAGCTCCTATTGGGGACATATATTCTTATGCTAAAAAAAATCCTAATAAAGAAATTTATTGGTTTATTGGCGCTAGAGAAGGAAATGAAGAGGATTTTCAAGATATAGAAAAACGTACTCGTTCACTTCGTAAACTTGTTTATCAAAATGTAAAAGTTAAACAAATTGTAACTGGTGGAGCTGTTAGTGGTACTAAGGCTAGACAGGCACTATTAGCAGGAGATAAAGAAGGATTTATTCAATTCTTACCAGATATTCCTGAAGTAGACCAAATCTGGGATATGTTATCTGATATAATGGCCGAAAGAATTTCATTCAAGCCTGAATTTACTAAAGATGAAGTAGAATTCATCGAGGATGAAGCTGATAGCGAAATGAGACCCGAAATTGATATAGATTTATCTTCTAATCATTTTTTTGATAGATTAAATGACCCCCGTAATTACCCAGATATTGAACCTTTTGAAGTAGAAAATTTCTTTGATAAGTTAGCTGATAAAAAAGACGAATTTATTGAATTTTTACAAAAATATAAAGAAGTAGTAGCTAAAGATAGGGAAACTAACATTAATATTCCTTTTATGAAAATAGCAAATAAAGCTATTGCTAAAACTATTATGCGTAAAAAGAATTTTTTAAGTTCTACTCCTATCTTACCTTTAGAAGAAGTAAAACCAACCGAAGATAATTACACTGGATCCTATGATAGCGAAACTCGAACCTATTCCCGTTATATAATTAACCAACTTAAAGATAATTTTGGAACTTATTATGAAGAAGAAGTAAAAGGAGACCTAAAAAATATAAAATATACTTTAGAATTTAAATTAAATCCTATAGAGTCTGGAAAATTAGGATATCCTCCTTATCTTATAGATGCTGCTGGAGGAAAAGATGATATAGAATTAATAATAAATTATGAACCCACTTCTCTTATTAAGTTTTTAAATGATCTAATAGCTGAACTTAAGGAAACTTTACGCCATGAATTAGAACACGTTGCCCAGGAAAATTTTGAAAAAGGAGTTAAAATAGGAAATGTTAAAAATGATGAAAAACTTGCACTTCCTCAGTATCTTACTTTAGATTATGAAATTCCTGCTTTTATAAGAGGATTAAATAAAAGAGCTAAAACTAAAAACATTACATTAGGACAAGCTATAGATGAATTTTTCTTAGAACGTTCTGAAGAAATATCCCCTGAGGGAGAAGCATACGTAAGACGTAAATGGGCTGAATGGATAAGAAAAAATTTACCTAAAACTCCTTTAGAAGAAGCTGATCCTAAAAAAGGTACAGGTAAAAAACCAAAGGATAGTGGACGTAGATTATACACAGATGAAGATCCTTCTGATACCGTAGGTATTAAATTTTCAACTAGGCAAGATATAGTTGATACTTTAAATAAAGTTTCATTTAAAAATAAATCACACGCTCGACAATCTCAAATAATTAATTTAATTCACCAAAGAGTAAGAGCAGCTTTAAATAGAACTAAAGACCCAAAAAAGAAAAAACGTTTACAAACTGCTTTTAATTATATTAAAAAACGTAAAGAAGCTTCTAAAGAAAAAACTAAACGTTTACAAGCTCAAAAGAAAAAATCTAACGAAAATATAGATCCAAAATCTCAAGCTAAACATAAGGGCAAATCAGCACCTTTCGGTTCAGCTTATGAACCTGTAGATGAAGCAATAGGTAAAATAGGTGGTAGAGGTAATGTAGGATCCAGATATAGAGCAATCGAAAAACGTGGAGATAAATTTTATTATATTCAGGACGATGCTTTAGGACAAGGTATTAGACAGCAATTTGGTCCTTATAAAACTAGAGCTCAAGCTAAAAAGAAAATGGATTCTTTCCCTCCTGCTCAAAATTACAGAGATTTAACTGAAATAGGAATTGACCTAACAAATTATGATGGTCAAATATTACCGGGTGACATTTTAAGGGCACCTAAAGATTTTCCTTTGGGGGGTAGAAAATTAGAAAAATCTCTTCAATTAAAAGTAATAAAAAATAATAGAGAAGGAGTAAATAGATATAAACTTACTTTAGAAGATCCTAAAACAGGTAAACGTTATTCAGTTCGTAATTATGAAATGGATGGTGAATACCAGGGTAAAGAATTACCTCAGTGGGGTTTAATTAGAAAGTCTAAGAAAAATATAAAAGAAGATATACTAGGTAAAACTGATTTAGTCCTCCCTAGAGGACAAAAAATAATTTTACAAGCTGAAGAAGATGATTATGATAGAGGATTAATAGTAGAACTATCAGAAGAGGGGGGATATAAAATGAATTATTGGTATGGGGATGATATTCAAATTTATCCTGTAGAAGTAGAAGTAGATGGAGAATCAGTTAAACCTGATGCTATTGAAGTATATATGAAATTCCACCCATATTTAAAAGAAAATATTAGGGAAAATAAAAAAATATATAAAATAATAGCTAAAGGTATTGTTTTTGAACCTAAAGATATTACTATAAATGTAGGTGATACTGTTGAGTGGATAAATAAAGAGGGATACCATAATGTTAATGGTCAAAAATCTCATCCCAGAAACGAAAACAACCCTGAAAGTTTTGGTAATGAAGTGGGCGAAGGGTGGACTTATAAATTTACTTTTACAAAACCAGGATTATATAAATATCATTGTGATCCTCATTTATCTGCTGATATGGTAGGAACTGTAAAAGTTGAAAGTAAAATAGATGAAGGAGATACCTATGAAAAAATGGCTGCTAAAGGTAAAAAAGCGGGTAATTTAAAACAAGGTACTGTTAGAAAAAGATTAAATATTCCTAAAGGAGAAAAAGTTCCTATGTATAAGATTGATAAAGAAATTTCTCGTCTTAAAAAAATGGATAAGGATAAAGATAAAAAAGGAGTACAATTAGGAGATAAAAATCAAAAGTATTATAAAGCTTTACAATTAGCTAAAACTTTAAAATCTACTACTAATTTAAAAGAAAATTTAAATCAAGAACTTACTCCTCAAATTGCTTCATTAACTCAATATATGGGTAGTAATGGGTTAAATTTAAAACCATATCCTAAAATTAAATTTATAAATAATGATGTTGATAATGCTAGGGATTTATTAGGTCGAACTGCTTACTATGATCCAAATCAACAATTAATAGCATTATATACTATGGGTAGACACCCAAAAGATATTTTAAGATCATATGCTCACGAATTAATTCACCACCACCAAAATTTAAATAACACATTAGATCATAGCCAAACTACAAATACTAATGAAGATGATGCTTTAGATAGAATTGAACGTGAAGCATATGAAAATGGTAATATATTATTTAGAAACTGGGAAGACTCAATAAAAAATGAAAACTAAAGATTTTATAAAAACTGTAAACAGTGAGTTTGATATAGAAACTCTAGAATTAATGCAATCTCTTATAGATAAAAGATTAATTTTACTTAAATCTATGCAGGATGTCGTAACTAAAAAACGAATAAAAGGATTTCAACGATGAGTAAAAGTAAAGGATTAGGTGATACTATTGAAAAAATTACTACAGCTACAGGTGTTAAACAAGCTGTAAATACTTTATTCAAATCTACTGGTAGAGGTTGTGGTTGTGATAAAAGAAAAGATAAATTAAACAAAATGTTTCCTTATGAATAATAATGTTTTAAAAAAAGAATTCTCTAAAAAAGATGTACAACGTGCTCGTAACCTTATTACAGGTAATACTAGTGCTCGTACAACTGAAGGAGTAGGTTATAGTAAAAAACGTGAATATCGTGTTGAAGGTGATATATGGGAAGAAGGTGGGAGAACTTGGACTATTAAAAATGGTTTAAAACAAAATATTACTAAAATGGATAAATTTAAAAAAATGGGCAAAATGCCCTTGTTTTGTCCAGAATGTAATACATTAATGAAAAAAGACCTTGATAAAAAAGTATTTCCAGCATATCAAAAATGTTTTCACTGTGTAGTAGATTATGAAGCTCAACTTCAAAAAGAAGGTAAATCAGAAGAATATTTTAAAGGGTTACAAAACCAACACATTCAAACAGCTATCAATGGATATACAAATTTTATGGAAGCTAGAATGAAAGAATCTAATGATAATTATGTTACTGAAGATGGTGATGTTGAAAGTTGGAAAGGGGGTGTTAGTAAAGAACAATTAGAAAAAGAACTCAAAGAAGGTATAGAATTTCTTGAAAATTTAAAAGTTAAATAATTTTATATATTTATAACTAACATGGCTAAAAAATTACAAATTACTAAGGATATGATGGATAAACTCCACAAGGGGGAAGAAGTATCCATTGACGATGTTACTTTTACTTTTGATATGAATGAAGAAATGATCCAAATAGATGATGAAACTAAGTTTGTAGTAGACTTAAAACATTTATTAGGTAAACACATGATGGAAGAAGGTAGCTGTGGGTATAATAGAAATATGGAAGGAAAAAAACTAACTACCCCTGGTGGATTAAAAGAAACAATCCAATTTGTAGTAGAAAACAACCCAGGATTTACCAAAGAAGAAATTAAAAAAGAAGTTAAAGAAATTAAACGTTTAGGTGAAACTTTAACTGAAGATCTTTGTAAACGGGGTAAAAATTATATAGCTGCCCGTAAAAGAGCAGGAGAAAAATCTTCAGCTTATCTTTCGGGTAGGGGAGTTAAGGTTTGTAAGGGTCAAATTAAAGGTTCTGATGGTAAAAAGAAAAAAGGATAATGACACAAGAACGCATACAGGAAGTTATCCAAGAGTCTTTACGTGACTGGTTTAAAAAAGAAAACTGGGTGCGTATTAATACTCAAGGTAATATTACTGGTCCTTGTGGTA
>Ga0160423_10003023_pt1 | contig 13996 bp, 8 predicted proteins | sample CRUFie14St8metaG_FD_108191 | JGI IMG/M metagenome (GOLD analysis project Ga0160423, IMG submission 108191) | Marine microbial communities from the Costa Rica Dome - CRUD Field 142mm St8 metaG | ecosystem: Environmental > Aquatic > Marine > Oceanic > Photic zone | place: Costa Rica: the Eastern...
ACTCAATAGACGCAGACACCACACCACGCAATCAAAAAGAAAACAGGCCGGGGGGTCACCCCCGGCGGGGGCTAACATGCGCTTTTTTTTTTTTTTTGTGGTTTCGTCGTCAGAGAGAGAGAGAGAGGGTGAGCTGAGAGTGGCGTGTCGACACAACAACAACAACAACAACAACAACAACACGATCATCACAAAAAATAAGATAAAAGACAATTATTGCGCCGCGCCGCCACACCAGTACGTACGTCACCAGTACTTCATGGCCTGGAACTCCATCTCGAGGCTCACGTCGTCGAGCATGGGGGCCTCCATCATCTCCCTCAGAAGCTCCTTCGCGCCCCCCCCCTCCCCCTTGAGCAGCCTGTCGGCCATGAACATGATGGGCGTGGGGATCCTGTACCGCGTGGCGAGCTTGACGGCCGCCGGCGTGGTGGCCACCCCCTCCGCCACGCCCTGCAGGCTCTCCGCCCTCTCCCTCAGGATCTGGTCCAGGGGCTTGCCCTTGCCCAGCTCCATCCCGACCCTCTTGTTCCTGGACAGGCCCCCCAGGCACGTGAGCATGAGGTCCCCGATGCCCGCCAGGCCGTTCATCGTGTGCTCCTGGCCCCCCATGGCCACCGCCAGGCGGTTGATCTCCCGGCAGCCCCTCGTCACCAGCAGCGCCACGGTGTTCACGCCGAGGCCCATGCCCTCCGCGACCCCGGCCAGGATGGCGATCACGTTCTTCAGCGCGCCGCCGACCTGGACTCCGATGACGTCCTCGCTAGGGTACACCCGCATGGTGGGCCCGGAGAACAGGTGCGCGAGCTTGCGGCTCATCATGATGTCCTTGCTCGCCAGCACCGCGCCGCTCGGGGTGTTCGTCATGATGTCCTGGGCGAAGGTGGGCCCAGACAGGAAGGCCACGGGCTGCCCGGGCCTGCCGAGCGCGTTGGGGATGATCTCGTGCATCATCTCCAGGGTCTCCGTGTGCAGGCCCTTGCTCGTGGACACGATGGGAACCTCCGGCTCGATCTTTTCCCGGATTCCCTCCAGGAAGACCTTGGTCGACTGCAGCGGGATGCAGTGCACGATGAAGCTGGTCCCGCGCAGCGCCTCGTCCGCGTCCGTCGTGGCCTTGAGGTTCTCTGGAAGCGCGAACTCCTTGAGGTGGGTGGGGTTCCGGTGCTCGTCGTTGATCCCTCTGGCCACCTCCTCGCGCCTCGTCAGCACGACAACGTCGAAGCCGTTCCTCGCCACCAGAGTGCCCATGGCCATCCCGAAGCTACCGCTGCCGAACACCGTGACCTTGAGCGTGGTGCTGTCCTGGTGCGCCCCCAGCAGCGAGGTCATCGACGCCGAAGACTTCATCCTTCTCCTTCGTCGCCGTCCTCGTCGTCCTCGTCGACGTCGTCGTCGTCGTCGTCGTCGTCGTGGGCGCTAACCAAAAAATGAAATGGGTTCGCAGCGACACCCCCCCGCCGCTGTGGTCCTGGTTGCTCCAATCCCGCGAGAGATCTGCTTCGCCGGGATCCGGATCCATTGCTTTTTATTGGACCTTTTCCAGGAAAATTTTTCCTCCCCAGTCCACCTCAGCGGGGCGGGGGTCGATCGCGCCCGGGGACCGACAAACGCAGCCCGAAAGCGATGGACGACAAGGTGCACATCGCCCACCCGAGCGGGGCGAGGGCCTGCGTGTACCTTCACGGCGCGCACCTGACGAGCTGGAAGACCGCGTCCGGCCAGGAGCAGATCTTCTTGTCCAAGGAGGCGGTGTTCAAACCCCCCAAGGCCATAAGGGGGGGCGTGCCCATCTGCTTCCCACAGTTCAGCGACTTCGGGCCGCTCAAAACGAGCCACGGCTTCGCGAGGAACACGCGGTGGTCGATCTTCGAGCGGGAGGGGGACACCGTGGTTCTCAAGCTGACGAGCGAGGACGACAACTTTTTGGAAAAGTTCGGCTGCGAGGACAGCTTCACCCTGAGCGTGCGGTACACGATCACGGACTTCCAGCTGTTCACCAGGCTCACGGTGACGAACACGGGCGGGGAGGAGATGGCGTACACCACGGCCCTGCACACGTACTTTCGGGTGGAGGATGTCACCAAGGCCAGGGTGGAGGGCCTGTACCGGGTGGGCTACCTGGACAGCCTGGACGGCAGGGTGATGAAGACGGACGAGAACCCTTGCATCTCGATCTCCGAGGAGGTGGACCGGATATATCTCAGCACGCCGCCCACGGTGAGGTTGGTCGACCCCATCGGCAAGAGGGTGCTCACCATCGAGAAGTACAACCTGCCAGACATCGTGGTGTGGAACCCTTGGGTGGACAAGGCGAGGAGGACGGGGGACCTGGGGGACGACGAGTACAAGGAGATGCTGTGCGTGGAGACGGGGTGCATCAAGCCAGCGATCAAGCTCGCGCCGGGGACGGTGTGGAAGGCGGAGCAGATCGTGACGAGCAAGAACAACGTGTCCATCCCGTGATGACACGAGGGGTCAGTCACAGACTCCGGCTGGCACAAGACACAAAATACAATAAATTTGTATCACCACTCCTACCGTCTCCCTCCGCCTTCACCGGTACGATTGGTGCCTGTCCCTGCGCTGGAAGTTTTGGTGTTGGTGGTGCTGCTGACCGCCTCGGCCTCCTCCCGAGCCCGCGCCGTTCCTGTCCCACCGCTGCTGCTGCTGCTGGTAACGGCCATCCTGGCCTCCAGAGTGCTTGCCGTGGTCCCTCTGCGACGGGTAGCGCCCCCCGTCCCCGCCCCTGCCGCCGCTGCCATAGTCTTCCCCCCTGTAGTATCCGCCGCCTCCCCTCTCGTACCCGGCGCTCCCGTATCCGTTGCCAGCCCCCCGCCCGTACGCGGCCTCCTGGCGTTGGTGCGTGTACCCGCTGCCCCGCCCGTACGCGGCCTCCTGGCGTTGGTGCGTGTACCCGCTGCCCCGCCCGTACGCGGCCTCCTGGTGTTGGTGCGTGTACCCGCTGCCCCGCCCGTACGCGGCCTCCTGGTGTTGGTGCGTGTACCTGCTGTCCCGCCCGTACGCGGCCTCCTGGTGTTGGTGCGTGTACCCACTCGCACGCTGGTGCTGATGCTGGTGCGAGCCCCCCCGGGCCGCGTAGTAGTCGTCCTGGTAGGACCCCTGCCGCCTGTAGGAGGCGCCGGCCGCGTAGTACTGGCTCGAGTGCTGCTGCTGCTGCTGCTGCTGGTAGTACTGGTGATACTGCTGGTGATACTGCTGGTGGTGCGCCGCCGTTGCCGCCGCGCTGTGGCCCTGACGGTACCGGTCGTAGGTTCCCTGCCCTGAGGCGGCGGCAGCAGCGTAGGCCGAGGGCTTGGGGGCGGGGGTCACGTTCCCGTAGGCGTCCCTGACGTACCCCGCGGGGAGGGACCTGCTCCTGCTCTCGCCGTCTCGCTCCGCCGGGGAACCCCCTGACTTCGGGCTGCTGGTGGCGGACGGGTCAGGGGCAGCGGTGTAGGCATCTAAAACCGGCTTCGGCCTGCGCTTGTGCTGCTTCTGCTGCCTGCGCACGTCCCTGTGGGAGATCATCGCGATGACAAAGGACTCCCCCTGGTTGGCCTTGCCCTTGAGGATCTTCCTGGCCACCGGGCTCGGGGGAATGAAGTAGATCTCCTGGCTGTACTTGCCGTCCTTTGGGCGCTCAGGGTACGTGTACACCCCGAGCGTATTCTCCCCTGAAAAGTGCTTGACGAGCGCGGACATGTTGGTCACGTCCTTGGGCTCCGCGGCGCACAGCAGGGCGAAGCAGATCTTCTTTCTCTTGTGATCCAGGCCCAGCAGCTGCTTAAGGTACTCCACCCCCTTCTCCATCTTGATGGTCTTCTGGATGACCAGGTGGACCTCGTCCTCATTTGGCACATCGGGCAGGTTGGAGTGCAGGTCCAGCTCCCCGGACAGATACTCCGCGGTGCAGTCGCACTTGACGAACTCGGAGCCGTACTCCATGTTGCCGCTGAGGCCCCCAGACCAGGTCGTGCCCTCCCTCTGGGCGCTGCGTGGGAGGTCCCAGATCTGGTCCTCGTGCGCCGCTGTCACCCTCACCGTGGTCGGGGAGGGCTTCTGGCGCGGAAGCTCCTCCCGCTCCTGCGGGGTCAGCGCCGTGTTCACGATCTCCTCGATGTTGGCGTCCGCGGAAGGGAGGGAATCCCCGCTCCCGGAAGGGGAGGAGGGTTGCCGCTGCTTGGCCTGCGGGGAGGACTTGGCTGGCGGGGAGGCCCTGGCCCTCTTCGGGGAGGCATTGAAGAGCTCGTCAGCCATGGCGTCGAGCCTCTCCTCCCCCTCCTCTTTCGACGCCGAGATCTTGCGCTCGACCTTCATTTCCAAGTCCAGGACCTCGTCCTTTGTCACGTTGCTCTTGCCCAGGACCTCGACCTTGTTCTCCACGGCGGCGGTCACGGCGGCCGCGGTCGAGAACGTGGCGGCCGTCTCCGCGTCTAACACCCTCCGTTTCATGGACTCCTCCCGGAGCCTCGCGTTCTCCTCCCTCAAGTCCTTGGGGGCGTACTCGGAGGGGTCCATCGTGCACAGCTGCTCTGGTGTGATATCGCCCAGCAGGACCTCGAAGGTCAGGTCGGGGTTGTTCTCGATGTTGAAATTGTGGTTGAAGGATCTCAGCCTCTTCATGTACTGCTTGGTGAGCTGCTTTCGAACCTTATCGTTCGTGTTCTTGGGGGGCGTGTACTCTTTGCCAAGCGCGATGGTCACCTCAAGAGAAAGCTTGTACAGGTGCTCCTCGTCCGAGATCATCGCCCTTTGCTCCTCGGTCCCCTGAAAGTGGGGAAGGGCACTCCTCCACAGCTCCAGAAACTTCATGTGCGCCTTCTCCGAGTAGTTGGCGTCGTCCTCCGGCCTCGGCTCGGGCTTGGGTTCGGGGGGGGTGCCCTCGGCCTGGGGGGGGGTGCCCTCGGCCTGGGGGGCGGTGCCCTCGACCAACGCCAACGCCTCGGGAACGCCAGCACCGCCGGCCGTCTCCCCTCGAGGGGCCCCGTCCCCCTCGATCTCCTCGCCCTGTGCCGCGGAGTCCACCTTCGCGGTGGGCCTCCTCCTCTTCCTCGTCTGGACCACCATCGCCACAAACCTCAAGCCTCTCGAGGCAGCGCAGGTCTCCTCTTTCGCGTTTTTTTTTTTTCTTTCCTTCGGCAGCGGCCCGAGATTTTTTCTTTCCTTCTTTCCCCTCCCCTCGTCCCGATTTCGATTTCGATCGCTTGTGCCCAGGTGGAGGACGAGGACAGGAGTGGATCTCATGGCCAACACATGGCCAAGGATGAAGGCGGTGCGCTGGTCTAGGGGAGGCCTGGTCCTGTCTCCCTCGCCCGCGCACAGGAGCGGCGCGTTGTCCCGGGGTCCCGGGATGGCGAGGGGGCCTTCGTCGACGCTGCGAAGGATCCAGGCCGGCCTCGGCTCCCGCCGGACAGCCTCGGTCTCTCGGGCCCAGCGGGAGGTTTCCGGGGCGACCTCGCGGGAGTACGCGTTGCTCGAAGCCAAGGCCTCCTCGGTGTTCCGCGTGTCCGACGCGCAAAAGCTGCAGCTCACCGACGAGTGGGGCGAGGGGGAGAAGGCCCTCGTGGCCTTCGGGCGCAGTTTCGGCTGACCCCTGTGCTGGGAGCTTGCCGTGCAGCTGAGGAGGGATGTGAAGCCCAGGCTGGACGCCGCCGGAATCAAGCTCCTGCTGGTCTCGATCGGGACGCCGGAGAGGGGAAAGGACTTTGCGAAGGAGAATGGCTTCCCCGAGGCAAACCTTTACGCCGACCCCGAAAACTGCACCTACGACGCCCTGGGCTTCAACCGCGGCGTGGCGCGAACTTTCTTCGACCCGAACACGCCGCTGTCCATGAGGTGAGCCGCGGCAGAACACGAGGCGAAACTTCGCCCCGCCCCGGCCGCGACCCCTTTTCTGAACGAAATGAAACGAGCGGGTGCGGGAAGCTGACGACAGCTCCCCCCCCCCGGTGGTGGTGGTGGAACCCTCTCTTATCGCTCTAATCTCTTTTTTGAACTCTCTTACACACAGGGATCGTTTCCTCAGCGACGGCGGCAAGGACCTCGGAGAGGTGCTCCGGAGGTGGAAGCCCTGGTTGCCGCCAAAGCAGAGCCAGGCCGTCCTGCAGGGCGGAGCGGTCTGCTTTGATGGCAGGGAGACTGTCTTTCTCCACAGGGACCCCGCGACGGGGGCCCACGCCGACTTCGAGGCAGCGCTGGAGGCGCTTGGGGCGTAGGTGGCCCGCGGGCCCGAAATCCCGGAGTGGTGGGAACCGGGGGGTGAGCACGCGAGCGGTGGAGGATGATGAATGACGCGGTGAGCGCAAACCAAACGTGGAGCTCGCCGCTGATGACGGGCGAGACCATCTCGTCGCCCAACCGTAACGAACCCATGTGTGAAGAACCCCCCTAAAACCTGTTTTGCGTCTGCCTCCTCGGTTTCCCCGCCCTTCTCTTGGTCAGGGAGCCTTCCCGTACACCCCGCCCTTCAAGGATGTGTTCCAATTCCCACGCATATTTCGCATTTCGGGGGCTTCCCCACCGCGGATTGTAACGGCTGTGCTGATCCGAAGGCGGAGGGGCGGACTGCAGCGATGGTCCTTCCCCGCCCCGAACGAGCCGCGCTGCGCCTGTCCTGGGCTGGCCTGGCCGCTGCCCTCTCGGTCGTACTCCTCGTCGGCCGCGTAGATGCCAACGGATCCCTGGCAGACGTCACCTGCGCCACCAACTGCACTGCGCGTTGCTCCCGGACCAGTGACTGCGACTCGGGCTGCTGCATGCTCGCGTGCGACAACTGCGTGGATGATCAGTGCGCCCTTTGCGTCGCTTGCTCCGCCGAGGCCTGCCGCGGTCGGTGCGACCCCGAGGTCTGCACCGCACGTTGCGAGCTGAGGCAGTGGCTCACGTGCTCCACGGGCGCAACGGGTGGGTGCGCCTTCCACGACGGGAACGCCCACCTCGAGTTGGCGAAGACCTGGCTCGAGTCCCTCCGCTCGCAGGGCCTGCGCGGGGACGAGTGCTTCCACGCTCTGCACACCGGGCAGCTCCCGGCTCGGATGGTGGGATGCCGTGAGTGCGCGCCCTATCTCGCGAGGGTCGTCCAGGGCCTCTCCGCAGCGGCCCAGCTCGCCGTGCGCTCAGACTCCGGTATCCCCGTCACCCCAAAGGAAGCGCTGATACACTTACAGGTAAGACGACGAAGACGACGACGGCTGCGACGACGACAATCTCTGACAATCTCTGACGTGCTGACAGAGGTGCGCCTGCGCCGCCCCGGCGCTGGAGCCCCGCGCGGAAAAGTTTTCCGACCATCTGCTCGACGACGTCCAGGATGGAGACGTAGAAGACACGTGCATCTGGTTTGGGTGGCTCAGGACCGTCTCGGGGGGATCGGGCGCCTACACAGCGTCGTCCACGCTCGCCCAGCTCGTCTGGGCCCTCGAGGATCGCAGCGCGAGAGGGTTCCACCTGTTCTCCCTTGCCGAGTCTGGGAGCGGCGCGTGGCTCGGATGGTGGGAGGCGGTGGGAGACGGCAGGTCTCAGTCCGCCTGGATCGTGGAGGAGGACGCGGAGGCTTTCGTGGAGGCGCTGGAGGCGTCAAGGGCGGAGGGATTCGTCGCCACTACGATTGCCCACGGGGCGGGGGCTTGGGTGGCTTGGCTTATCGAGGCCCCAGAGCTCTCCTCCAGGTGGGTCTCCGCCGGGTCAGTCGCCGAGCTCCTGGGCGAGCTCCGAACCGCCGCTGACCGAGGAGAGAGGTTGCAGACCCTCGCGCACGGCCCACAGGGCCTGTGGGTGGCGTGCTTCACCACTAGGACAATGGAGGATGTTGGGAAGAGCACCTACATAATCACACCGCTCAAGAGGGACCTGGAGACCTTCAGCAAGAGAATGGTCGACCAGGGCTACTACGCGACGGCCGCTGCATTTGGGGACGGCACGTTCGTCGCGTGGTTCGAGTCGGATTCGCCTGGGTCCACAAGCGTCTTTGCGGCAGAGCGCAGGGGCCTGGACTTTTTGCTCTCCCTGGACAGAGCGCTGGATCGAGGCTCGTGGATGGCCACGGCCATGGCTTGGGGCTGCTTCGAGGGTCCCTAGTGGATCCGTTTTCTAAAATTACACCTTTTTGCCAAACCCACAAACCGCCTTGGGCGACCCATCTTCTCCCTCTTCTGGCCACCAAACTCCAACCTTGGGCCGAATTCCGCGAAAAAAAACACCGACACACATGATCATGATGTGTAGCGGAGACACAATTTTTTTCTTTCCGTGACAGCAGTAACGGGGAGCTGGGCGTTTCCTTTCACCGGCTGGCGACGGACGAGAGTGAGGCGAAGATGGAAGGCTCGCCTTGGCCGCAGGGAAAGTCCCTCGCCTCGCAGGACTCGGGAGGGGGGGACATGACGTCGCCGGAAACGCCGGAGTCGACGCCGGGACCCGGGGACTCGGGAAAGAGGAGGAAGAAGCGTGAAAGGAGAAAGAAGAGGGTCACATGGCAGCAAGCCGGAGACCTGGCCAAAAAGGCGGTCGTGGAGAGGAAAGTTCGAAAGAACAGAGCCCTTCTGTGGCTGGTGCTGCTCCTCGTCCTGCCCGTCTCCCTTGCGCTGCTGGCGAACCACTACAAGCACAAACTCCCGCTCGACTTTTTGTACGGCCGTGACCCCCCGCTCAGCCACGCGTCGCCGCACGGCCAGGCGGTCAGAGAGCAAACAACTCAGCTGGGCCTTCACGGGGAGTCCTCCGCCTCGGACGGCAGCTCCCTCGATGTCCTTCGCATGCTCGTTCCTGACGTCTTCGCCGAGAGCTTCCAGAGGGTCTACCGCGACAAGCTCGCGGGGGACGTGAGGAGGCTTTACAACAAGACCGTCGAGTTCGACGTGGTTCCCTTCGACAAGTGGAAGACAACGACGCAGGAAGACATGAAGAAGCGGTCAATGGGGCGGTACCACGTGTACTCCATCCTCGCGACGTGGATTCCCACCTTCGCAGAGCAAAACTCCATCAAGGACCTCACGGGGCTCCTGTCGAACTTGGACAGCTCGTACTGGGAAGACGTCATGCCGCAGGTGAGGGAGAATGTGGCGACGTACAACAACAAGATCTTCGCCCTCCCTGTGGACGCCGACGTCTTCTTCATGATGTACAACAGCCGCATCCTTGGTGAGCACAACCTGCGGCCCCCGGAGACGTGGCACGAGTGGATCGAGGTGGCCAAGAAGCTCCACGGGAAGGACCTGAACGGCGACGGGGAGCCCGATGTAGGGGCCTGCGTTGTCACCCTTAAGAACGGGTACTCCGCATCTTACTTCTTCGCCTTTGCCGCGCCCTTCATCCAGACGTACGGGACCGACGAGGGCATCTTCTTCGACCCGAACACGATGAGCCCCAAGTTCGCGGCGCCTGAGTACTCCGCGATCCTGGATCTGTACAAGGTGGTCGTGGACCACAGCACGCACTCGGTGATTGGGGAGACGAGCTGGCAGGAGGCAAGCGACCTGTTCCTCAAGGAGAAGTGCGCGCTGACGTTCAACTTTCACGGGGCGCTGAAGCCCATACTCACCAGCTTGAAAACGAAGGAGGACGCGGAGAAGTTCCGCCTGAAAATGATGCCCGGGACCAAAGTAGTGCTGTCGGTGGACGGAAAGAGCCTGGAGGAGTGTGACGAGCACAGGTGCCCCTTTGCAGATGAAAATCAGATTAACCGCGCGCCATTCTATGGAGAGGGCGGGGTCGCAATTGCGTTCAATCCTCACATGACGCCCGAAAATCTCGAGGCAGCCACCAGCTTCGCAATCAGTCTGACTGGTCCGGAAGACTCTTTGCCCTTGTTGACCAAGGCTGGCAACCTTCTGGACCCTTACAGGTACTCACACTTCAAGAACCTGGGAGACCCGGAGTCTGAGGAGAGCAAAGTGTACGGAGCCGATGGGTGGTATCACCAGACTCTCTTGAATTGGCAGAAAGACTACATGTCCGCCTTTGAGCACCCTAATGGGGTTAAGGACTTGGCCGTCTACGGGAAAGTACAGTACACAGGGGAGAGTGCTCTTGAGTCTGTGCTGATAGATCTTTTTGAAGGGAAAGAGAATGCCGAGGAATCGAGGGCAAGACTGGAGAAGGCTTGGTCAATCCTGACCTCACGGTACGGGAATCACATCCAACAGAACATGTACCGAAAATCACTGGGACTGCCCACCTCGTCCCTGGAGGTTCCCGTAGTAATTTTGGGCGTAGTACTGGTCTCAGTTGGGACGGTCGCTTTCCTTGCATTCAAGAACAGACAGCTTAGCCATTCTCTCAGCAAGGAGATGAAGAACAGCAGAACTATAAGCAAGTGGACGAAGTTGGTTGAGGACAATCCTGCCTCAAGGCTAATGAATGTGCTCGCGCTCGTCAGGGAGGGAAAGCAAGTGGACACAAAGCTGGTGGATGCTCTGATGATTTCGCTTATGAAAAAGAGTGGAGACTTTTGGTCGCCAGATTGGAACAACAATGAATTTGCCAAGGTCAAAGAAAACAATGAAGACTTCGCAAACTATCTGCAGTTCAACCTCATGAGCAACTTTATTGACAATCTTGGGACTTCCGGGAGATCCAACAGCAGCCGCGGATCAAAGAAGTTCTCCCGAACGATAACCGATTCCCCAAAGTCAGAACAAAATCTTCGTGACATACTTAAGAGTGCCTCAGTGAAAATGAAGGTTACTGCTTCTAAAGACATCAGGAAGCACTACAAGGTCAATGACAAAGTTTTTTCCAAGTCGCTGAATGACATTGACAGGTGCACAAGCAGTGGGAATCCGGGGATACACTTCATTCAGTCCAGTGAAGTTAGGACGCTTGAAGATATAGGGTGCTGGAATATCGATATTTTTGGCGTCAGTGAGGTCAGTAACGGCCACCCCATCCTCACCGTTGTGCACAACATCTTCAAACAGGATCTGGAGGTCGGAGAGTTCACAACTTCGACCCTTTTGCGAGACCTCGAGGTGAACGAGGAAAAGTTTTTCCGGTATGTTCAGGTGATCGAGAGCCAAATGCACCCTGAGAACGTGTACCACAACGCAGTGCATGTTGCTGATGTTGTTCACAACATGCTCTGGCTCCTCACAAAGGGAGAAATGGCAGCGAGGTTGGGGCTCTCGAAGTTTGAAGTCTTCACGTCTCTCTTTGCTTGCATGATTCATGACTTTGACCACCCGGGTGTGAGCAACGACTTCCTTGTCAGGACCAGCGACAAGAGGGCCGTCCTTTATAACAATCAGAGCGTAAACGAAAATTGGCACGTTGCACAAGCTTTTGGTCTTCTGAACGAGTGCCATGAAGAAATCTCTTGGGACGAGTCGTGGACCGAGGACTGCCTCTTCAAGTTTAGGAAGCTCTGCGTATCAATGGTGTTGGCCACGGACATGTCAAGGCATTTTGAGCTCCTCGGCAAATTCAGGAACAGGGTGGTGTCTAGCCCAAACGCCGAGGAGGCCTTCAACCCGCTGGACGCCAAGGACAGGGAAACCGTTCTTGTGATGGCCATCAAGGCCTGCGACATTGCCACGCAAGGCAAGGAGTGGAAGCTGGCGCGTAAGTGGGCCATGTTGGTTCAGGAAGAATTCTACAGCCAGGGGGACAAGGAAAAGGATCTTGGCCTGACCGTATCACCTCTGTGTGATAGGGAGAACGTTGACATCGTGAAGTCACAGATCGGGTTCATCGACGCAGTGCTCTTCCCGTTATACGAGCCTTTGTCCAAGGTCCTTCCAAACGCGAAGTGCGTTCTCACCCAGCTGGAGCGGAGCAAGTCCATGTACAAGAAGGAGATGGCAGCCAGATCTTCTAGCCAGAAAAGTCTTAAGTCTAGCTCGATCTGACTGGCGCACCTGCGAAGGCTGTGGGTTTTTAACTCTTATCTTAATCAAGTCACCAGAATCCCAAACGTTTCCCTCTGGGCTTCATAATTGAGCCCACCGCTGTCCCTCTCCCTCTGCTGGTACGTCCTCTCGTACCACCGCACGACTCCCTCGTCGTGATCAAAGAGAATGACAGTGGACGACCTGGTGCCAAACTCTCCGAAGCCGTCCTTCTTGAAGGGCTCGACGTAGATGGAGCTGTTCGGCATCTCGATCCCAGGGCCGAAACCGGTGTCCTGTAGCTCCTCCCGCGGTGCCTTGGTCTCGTCGGAGAGCACGGTCTCAAAGATCCAGCTGGAGACCTCGTCGCCCCAGTCCTCTTCTGACAGGCTCGGCTTGCCGATCAAGTCCGGGGCGCCCAACTCAAGCAGTGAGCACCCCCTCCTCACTTTCCACCAGGACCCCAGCGGTCCGTTGCTGGCCCCGCAGACCCGTCCCTTAGCCAGCTGGGTCACGCCAGGGCAATCCCTGTTCGACACGTGAGCGAAGTCCCCCCGGACGAGATCGCCAACCACAAGATTGTACCCGTTGTATTGGTCGCGCCGCACCCTCTCGCAGTAGTCCCGCGGCGTGTCGCTCCCGAACAGGAAGTCCTTGACCAACGTTCCCCTGCTCTTCTCCACGCTGGCGGCACTTCCTAGGTCCACGGGATCCACGCCCGTTCCACCTTCGCCATCCGCCGCCGCCGGTCCTCCCGCGTCTTCCTTCCTCCTGAAGTTCGTCAACAGGGCGACTCTCCCGCTTCTCGTGACCCCGAGCCAAGACCCGCCAGCCCTCAGGTCCCTCCCTCCATACACCACTTGCTCCCCATCCTCCACGCTCCACCAGTGCGGCCCCCGCGTCTCCCGGTCCAGGAACTCGTCCCTGTTGAAGGCGACCACTGTGGCTCGACGCGGGCCCGCCTCAAAGTCCACCAGCACGAACGAGATGCACATCCCTCGGGCCTGGGCTCGGGCCTCCTCGCCCCTCCCCACCTACCCCCCCTTGAGTTCAGGACGAGGCTGATGTGGATTTGCTGATGCACTGGTGAAGTGGGGCGTCCGAAAAAAAAAAAAAAAGCGTTCGGAGCGTGCTTGTTTGGAGGGTCATCTCATCACTCCGCACGTTCAGTTCCCGCGTTCCGCAACGTGGAAAGTGGAGGTGACTTGGGTCGACGTGAGTCCGAGTGTCTTTGGGACCCTTTTCTCGATTGGAGAACCCTCGCTCGTCGCGAGGCGACGCACTCGTGAACTTCGGGTTGCTCCTCGAGACCCTCGCGTCCTCGTCGAGACTGTAGGGACAGGCCTTCCGCTGTGAAAGCGGGGACTCCTTTTTCGCGGCTTATTCCGCCGACGCGGGAGGCACACCTCAGTCCTCGACTGAGTGAATGCAATAAGACCTAGGGTCGCCCGGCTCTTGGGCACTCAGGGTCGGACCCCAAGCGCGGGAAGGAAGCATGGCGTCTCTCTTCAACTTTGCCCGGGACGCGAGGACGTTCCGGCCAAAGAAGTACGCAGGTACGTTTCCCTTCTCCCTCTCCTCGTTGCGTTCGTGGGCGCGTTTTCTTCTTCATTTTCTTCTGTCGAACACCTGCACGGTGTCCCGTCCTTCGGGGCAGAGAGGGGAACGAGAGGGTAGACAGGGTTTGCTTTCGAAGGGGCCTGTGAAACGACTGACGCGATGAACGTGGTGCTCCTCCCGAACAGGCCCGAACAGCGCCCAGATCAAACAGAGGATTGACGCGACCCTTGGCAATGGAGACCTTTACGAGGCTATCCCTGTCCCCGAGGGCATCGAGCTCAATGAGTGGCTCGCGGTGAACACGACGGACTTCTACAACTCCACGATGCTGCTGTACTCCACTCTCGTCGAGTTCTGCACGAACGAGACGTGCCCTGTTATGTCCGCGGGACCCAAGGTGAGCAGAGCCGCCCTCTTCGTTTTGTGCCCGGGCCGTCTTCGCTGACTTTGATCAAATCTATTTGCAGTACGAATACCGGTGGGCCGACGGCGTGAAGTTCAAGAAGCCCATCGAGGTCTCGGCTCCCGCCTACACTGCCCTGCTGATGGAGTGGATTGAGCAGCTCCTTGACAACGAGAGGGTCTTCCCTGTGGGCGCAGGGGAGCCCTTC